>ERZ773008.28-NODE-28-length-127287-cov-6.511082_pt1 | contig 127287 bp, 88 predicted proteins | sample MGYA00580664_ERZ773008 | MGnify/ENA primary metagenome ERZ773008 (study PRJEB29015, sample SAMEA2738016) | human oral metagenome | biome: human oral; feature: human-associated habitat; material: dental | place: China | collected 2048 ...
GAACCTTGACAAACAGAACCAAAACCTGTTGTGCTACCATTACACCACGAGACAAGCCGTTCCACTCTACACCTCCCCGAGGGCGCATCCCTCTTGGGGCGTAAAATGCGGTGCAAAGATAGCGCATATTTCTAAATGTACAAGTAACACGCCCCAGTCTGACCACACCAAAGGAGGGGAAAGTCTCACCTAGAGGGGGAAAAATGAGGAAGCAACAACCAGCCAACCTAGGCACAAGGCTCACCTTGACTCTCGACTCTAAACGGAGATATAACAGGCTTAAAAGGACAAATGTAACGCAAAGGAATACAATCAATTAAGAAGGAGTCGAAGCGACGCACAACAAGTTACCATAACTCGTCCCAACGACTTACCATAACTCGTCGAGACGAGTTACCATAACTTTCCAAAGAGAGTTACCACAACTCGTTGCGACGAGTTATGGTAACTTGTTTCACCCTGCTCCAAAGCTCCCTAAATAGGCAGTTTTATATGAATTGAAAACAGATACATGGAAAACCCAAACATAGGCACGCAAGAGGGGCTTCACATCTCCCCAATGTGCGATACATCCATGTCCGCTACCCCACCCTTGGTTATATGGGCGATAGCCCCAAGACAAAGCACAAGCCCTTGACCCAAACAGACTGGATCAAGGGCTGATATAATATGGAGGATGGAGGAGAGGCTTCCCGAAACGACTAGCTAAGCAGGCTCTCAATCTCGTCTACAATCCGATCGGCAGCAGCGGGGAGCGCCAGCTTGCGAATCTCCGTGGAGAGACTCTGCCGTGCCTGCTCATCAGCGAGCAAAGCAAGAGCATGAGGCGTGAGGTCACGCTGGGCATCTCGGTCAGGGATGAGCAGGGCTGCCCCTCTCAGCGAGAGTGCCAGAGCGTTCTTCGTCTGGTGATCCTCCGCTACATTAGGCGAAGGGACAAGGATCGAGGGCTTACCCAGATGGCAAAGCTCAGAGATGGCACTTGCCCCTGCTCGTGAGACGACGACATCCGCCAGCGCATAGGCTAGATCCATCCTCTGAATGAACGCAGCCGACCACACGGGGAAATGGTAACCTTCAAGCAGTCGGCGAGCCTTCTCCTCGAAGCTCGTACCCGTCTGCCAGATTAGCCCCACACCGCTATCAGCCCATTCCTTGAGTCTTGAGCCAATGCTTTCGTTGATGCTTCTTGCCCCTAGGCTACCTCCCACAACGAGTACTACATGCTTCGTATCCGCAGGTAGACCGAAGTAGGAAAGAGCCTCATCTCGACTCGCCGAGAGATGCTCAATGGCTGGACGAAGGGGATTCCCCGTGAGCACGATCTTATCCTTGGGGAAGAATCGCTCCATTTCTGGGTAAGCAACACAAATCTTAGTTGCACGGCGTGCGAGGAACTTGTTCGTCACACCCGCATAAGAGTTCTGCTCCTGGATAAGGGTGGGTATACCGAGACTCTGGGCAGCCTTCAATGTAGGGGCACTAGCATAGCCCCCGACACCAATGACCACCTCTGGCTGGAAGGAGCGAATAATATCTCGAGCAGAGACCAAAGCACGGATGAAGTCACGCAAGACACCGACATTACGCCATAGATGCTTACGATCTAGGCCACGAATCTTGAGCCCCTGTATAGGGAAGCCAGCCTGTGGCACACGCTGCATCTCCATACGTCCTTCGGCTCCGATGAAGAGAATATCTATATCAGGGTAACGCCGCCTGAGGGCTTCGGCAATAGAGATAGCAGGGAAGATGTGACCGCCCGTGCCTCCACCACTGATGATCGCTTTACGTATCATAGCTATTTATACTTCTAGTAGCGTAGTTGTTTCTTCTTCAATTAAGGCCTCTTCCTCCCTTTGACGTCGCTTATCCTTGTCTACTCGGCTTGCCCCAATCATGATACCAAAAGCCATGCTTGCAGCGACAATAGAAGAGCCTCCGAAGCTCAGGAGAGGTAGTGTCTGCCCCGTGCTGATCAACCCCGAGGCAACAACCATATTGATGATGGCCTGCATGGGGTAGAGGATACCAAAGCCCTTAATCAGGTTACTTCGATAGACATTTGTTTGCTTGCGTGCTTCTCTGTAGGCAAGGAGCATCCAGATGACATAGAGCCCGGGGATGAAGAGTAACCCTATGAGACCATACTCCTCAATGATGATTGCATAGAGGTAGTCCGAATAGGCCATTGCCAGCGTGTCACGGATCTTACTGTTGCCAGGCCCCTTACCGATGAGCTGAGAGCGTGCGATGGCGATACGCCCCATTTGCTCCTGACGGTTTTCATCCGTTATCTGAAAGCGATCCTCACGCTCACTCACAGCACGCTCGATGCGGTTACGCCACGTAGTAGCACGACTTGGCAAAAGGCTATCGGGGAAGGTAAATAGAGCGATGGCAAAGAGTGCAACAACCCCTGCTCCAACGAGCGCAAAGCGACGCATCGCTCTTTTGGGAGCTTTCAGTACCCAAGAATAAAGGAAGAGGAAGGCAACGAATATAATGCCTGTGGAGAGATTACTGAGGATAAGCGGTGTAGAGAGCAGGAGCAGAGCAATCCAGTATACGTAATAGGCCTTCTCCTTCTTAGGGTTCTCCACGAGATCATTCTTCGCAATCAATGCCCCGCAGAGTACCATATAGACACGCATGAACTCCGAGGGCTGCAGTGTGATAAACCCGAGGTTAATCCATCGCTCAGCACCATTAGTCGCTCGCCCGAAGAGGATCAGTGCAATGATCATCACAACCATACCGATCGTCATCAAGAGAGGCACATGCACTCGATAGTATCTGGCAGGTAGCGAACTCATCACTACAGCAGTCGTCCCCCCGATTACCAGCATGATCCAGTGCTTCATGATGGGATTCATCCCTCCTGCTGATAGGCTCTTGTAGAAGTCCGAACTAATAGCACTCGACACCGTGACTAGGGAAACGATGATGAAGGCAAAGTATAAGACCCACATCAAGCCATTCCCATCGAAGACTCGCTGGTACCAGTGACGCTCGCCAAGGGGCTGCGATATCTGTTGCTCGGGCATGCTAATCATGTTTCCCCTGCTTGCGTATCAAATCCTGTACAATCTCTCTGAAGCAATCACCTCGGTGGATGTAGCTAGTGAAGAGGTCGAAGCTCGCACAGGCAGGAGAGAGAAGTACAGTGTCGCCTGGTTGAGCCATCTGACGAGCATGAGCGATAGCTTCCTCCATCGAGAGAGCAGAGGCTATATGCTTCACCTTGCCATGGAAGGCCTTGTAGAGCTTGAGGACATCAGTAGTGAGGAAAATCAGACCACGTGCTCCTGAGACGATTTGCTCCGTGATGTCGAGGTAATCGTTCCCCTTGTCTTCGCCCCCGAGGATGAGGACGTAGGGTGTGGTCATTGTGCGTAGAGCGTAGTAGGTCGAACTGATATTCGTTGCCTTCGAGTCATTGATGTAGCGCACACCATCCAGCACACCGACCTTCTCCAAGCGATGAGGAACATTCACAAAGTCTTCCAATGCACGGGTGAGCACCTCCTCCGACACACCTATATGCAGAGCTGCGATCGAGGCAGCCATTGCATTCTGTAGGTTGTGAGGTCCCTGGAGAGCAAGCTGGTCGATCGGGAACTCGAAACTCTTACCCTCGAAGTGTAGACGCATCATGTTGTCATCCGACTTGTCCGCTGCAGAGCCCACCTGTGGGTAGGTAAGGAAGGGCAGTAGGTGCATCGGCATCGGTTGGTGCATCATCACATAACGAGAGACGAACTCATCTTCACCCCAGTAGATAAAGGCATCTTCCTCGGTTTGGTTTTGTAGGATACGCATCTTCGCCAGCGCATATTCCTCAAAGTTGTAGTGATAGCGGTCAAGGTGGTCTGGGGTGATATTCATCAAGAGTGCGATGTGTACACGGAACTGGTACATATCATCCAGCTGGAAGCTACTTAGCTCCACGACAAAATACTCTGGCTGATCATCCGTGATGACCTGACGGGCAAGGCTAAAGCCCACATTCCCAGCAAGCCCGACACGCAGACCCGCTTCGCTCAGGATGTGGTGTAGCCACATTGTTGTCGTGGTCTTCCCATTACTGCCCGTTATTCCTATCACTTTGCCCTTGAGGTAACGCCCAGCTAGCTCAATCTCCGAGATGACAGGTATTCCCTGCTCACGTATTGCTTGCATGATTGGGGCTTTCTCTGGAATCCCTGGGCTCTTTACGACCTCTGAGGCACGAAGGATAATGCTCGTGCTATGCGTACCTTCCTCGTAAGGGATTGCGTGTTCCTCTAGCTCAATCTTGTACTTCTCGGCAATCTTGCCGTAGTCGGATACAAAGACTTCGATACCTCGACTCTTGTAAAGCAGTGCGGCACCCACACCACTCTCGCCAGCGCCAAGTACGACAGCCTTATAGTTCTCTTCAAACATAATGTCTATAGACGTCTTTATAAAGCCTCACAACAAACTTTCCGTTGCATCAGAGAGGCTTTCAGAACTACAATTTTCGGTAAAATCTCGCACATTTCCAAACACTTCGCTTGTTTTCTCCCCACAAATTAAGCCATACATACAACAGCGATGGTTAAGGAGCAGCACCCCACAACTTGCTGTATTTTTCCCTTCGCTCTCATAGACATACCTTCATATAGTAGTAGACATGCCTCCAGAAGCACCCAATATAAAAAGGCTTACTCCTCCCTTAAACACGTAAATAAGGGACTTAGCAAGACGGAAAAGCTATATCCGAAGGACGACAACACCTTTGCTACAAAATTCAACTCCAATACCGCATAAGAGGCTTACCTCGTCTGCTTAGACAGAATCAGACAGGGTATACCGAGAGGCACTCTTAGGGGTGCTTGCACAGAAGATGATAGAGAGCAAAAGGGAGCAGGGTACATTTATTCGTATTCCTTCAGAGACCATCAACCAGGTGGAAATCACGGATAAGGAGAAGACTGTAACAAGCTCACATTAAGCAGAATACAAATGCCTAAAAAACACAGAATAGCGAGTTACCATAACTCTTTGTGACGAGTTATGGTAACTCGTGATGAAAAGTTATGGTAAGTCATCGAAGAGAGTTATAGTAACTCGTTAAAACGAGTTATAGTAAGTCGTCACCCCCTTTTCACAAACCCCGTATCTAGGGCTTTTATGAAACGTAGAGGTAGGAAATCTTAGAGAAGGGATTATTGTGCACAACATCCTCCCCATCATTACATACGTCAGCACTAAGGATGCCACACCTATCTCTGCGAAGGCTATGACACCGCCATGCACAGGCTTGTAAACAATGAGTATGAGCTACGGAATGAACCTACATTCAAGAAAGACCTCAGTACTGTCACCATACTCCAATAGACGAGCTCTGAACGGAGACCTACTCCTATCAAGTGAGTGGTCTAGAGTATCTCCTCCAGCTCTCGCTATAACAAAAGCCCGAGAGACACAGATGCCATAGACCTGTGCTCTCAGGCTTTATTCAATCTCGCACCTATAAGCGCTAAAGGCTGTAACTTAGCAATATAGGAAAAGTCTTTCTCTCTAGATAGCCATACCTTTGCCTTCGGTATTCAACATCACAGATATGAGAACTGATACACATAACAGCTACGTCCAGAGTATCAATAGGGTAATCGACTACATCAACAATCACCTAGACGAACCGATCGAGGTGGCTATGCTGGCACGCATCGCCAATATCTCCACCTTCCACTTCTGCCGTGTCTTCAAGGCGCTCAGGGGTGAGTCTCCCATTGCATACATAGCACGACTACGCATCGAGACTGCAGCACAGCTCCTGAGGTACACCTCTCTACCTGTGGAGGCGATCGCCTTCAATGTGGGATATGAGACTCCAGCCTCCCTCTCTAAGGCCTTCAAGCTACAGTACGGCTTTAGCCCCACCCAGTATCGCAACGACAAAGACAAGTACATCATGAAACGAGAAATCATCAATCATGACCTCGCCCTAAAGGCTCCTAAGATCCTAGACCTAGAGCCTAAGAGTGTCCTCTATGTCTCACTGACAGGCACCTATCTCACGCTTGACTACGAGGGTGCATACCAGCAGCTATGGGCTGTCGTCAAGGAGCAAAAGCTCTTCACCAAGGGAATAGAATCTATCTGTGTCTTCTACGATGACCCAAAGGTTACCGAATCCTCCCTCCTTCGCTCAGACGTCTGCCTCGTGATACACAAGGAGGCACAACCCTCCCAGCAGGTGAGCTGTAAGACAATCGCAGGGGGAAGGTATGCAGTCTTCCACTACCAAGGGAGCTATGACCATCTCTCCGAGGTCTACGATACTGCTCTACGCTGGATCGTGAGTGGCGGATATGAGCTACGAGACGAACCCATGTTCGAGAAATATCTCAATGACAGCCGCCGTACTCCAGCAGAGAAGCTAAAGACTGAGGTCTATATCCCCATCAAGTAGCTATAGCTAGATAGAATCCCCACCAAGTGGCAGGATAAGACACCCTCCAAGATCAATGGAGAAAGCCCGAGAGACATAGGACTGGCCTATGCTCTCGGGCTTCGCTCATTCTAATACTCTAAGAGAATATCGTCATCTCGACGAGGGGGTCTCTCCCCCGCCTAGGGTATAACAAGCCTCCTATGGGTGAGGCGATACCCCAGAGCTGGGGGAGGTAAGGGGGGACTCTTCTAGTGAGAGGAAGAGAAGAGAGGGGGAAGGGGCGGAGGATCTACTTAGCCGCCTCGAGGACGAGCTCGGGCGAGAGGTTCTTCTCACGCTGGGGAAGCTCGGTGATGAGGGCGGGGTTGAGGTAGTCGTACTCCTTGTTGGGGTTGGCGATGTAGCTACTCTTGACGTTGATCTTGTTGCGCACGAGGTCGTAGAGACGATGTCCCTCGCAGAAGAGTTCTACACGACGCTCATCCAGCAGATCCTGCAGGGTGACCGAGGAGGCTGGGGTATAGCCCGAGATGCGGTTCTTGCGCAGGGTATTGTAGTACGAGACAGCCGTCTTACCACTGGAGGACGTAGCTCCCTTGAGTAGTGCTTCGACGGCAATCAGGTAGACCTCGGAGAGGCGAATGACCTTGTAGTTATTTACCGCTATGGGAGCTGTCGAGCCCTGCAGACCTGGATACTTCAGCGTGTAGTAGGCCTTGTTCGTCCCATCGCCTCCCTGACGCTCAGAGATAGCCGCAGTGAAGCGAATATCATCGGAGCGGTTGGCACGTAGCCAAGCGAGGAAGTCATCCGAGACCGCATACTCGGCATAGCCATTGGGGTTGGTGTAGCTCCCTAGGCTGTTCAGCCCAGCATTGGACTTGTCCGTAGTCAGGACCTCAAAGAGGGACTCGGAGGCTCCTTGGGTATTCCACACCTTGGGATACTCATCACGAGAGTAGAGAGCATAGGGGCTATTGGCGATCACGTCCTCGGCATAGTCGTAGGCCTTCTGATAGTCACCATAGTAGAGGTAGGCACGGGAGAGGAGCGCCTTGACCGTCCAGCTATTGATATGCCCAGAGCCCGAAGTCTTGGCAGAGGAGAGCACATTGCCGTCGAGCGCCTTGAGGAAGTCGGCGAAGATCTGCTCATAGGTCTCCTTGAGGGTCGAGCGCTGGAAGGTACGGGGCGTGTCGTCACTGACGAGGTTCAGGGGCACACCTGAGTACTGCGCCGTGGTGTTCACCCCCGAGGTGGGGATGTAGCAGTAGAGACGAGCCAGCTCGAGGTGCGCTAGAGCACGCAGCGCATAGAGCTGTGCGATGTCATCCTTGGCCTTCTGCTCATCGGCAGAGCCCGCCTTGAGCCCCTTGAGGACGGCGGGTGCATACTTGAGTACGTTGTTTACACGTCCAATGACGAAGGCAAACTGGCGATAGGCACCTTCGGAGAAGGCAGAGTTACGCCTCGTGGTGAAGTGGTGGGCATCAGTCGTCTGCTGGTAGCCGGGATTGACGACCCTGACATCACCGCCCTTGGCATCGGGGTAGAGGGCGACATCACCGCCGTAGCCGTAGCGCAGTACGAGGGGGGAATAGGCACCATTGACGGCACGGTGTAGGGAGGCCACGGACTCGATCGCCTCATCATCGGGCAGAGAGGTCGATGGGAACTGATCAAGCTGCTTGGTGCAGGAGGCGAAGAGCGTAGCAGCTGTGAGGGCGATATATAGAGGGGTTCTTTTCATTGTGATGAGGAGCATTAAAATCCGACATTGAGACCGAAGCTGATCGTACGCAGCGAGGGGACATCGAGGGCACGGAAGCCATTGATGGGTACCTCGAGTTCCTTGTCCTTGGTGGCTGCATAGAGGTAGAGGAGGTTATTAGCCGTCAGCGAGAGACGGAGCGAAGAGAGGCGAAGTGTCTCGGTGACCTTCTTGGGAAGGGCATAGCTCAGGCTTAGCTCCTTGAGGCGGATGAAGTCCGTGGAGTAGATCGTACGGGTAGACCATTCACCGCTATTGAGGGGAGAGTTGAAGATAGGTAGGGGGTTGGAGGCACCGGTATTGGTAGGTGTCCAGTAGTTGCCGACCAGTTCCTTTACTTGGTTAAGTGCCCCGAGACGGCGACCATCACCCTTAACGTAGTGGCTAGAGCCCTCCAGCAGATGCCCACCAAACTGATAGGTCACCAGAGCATTTAGTGTGAAGCCTTTCCAGGAGAGGGTATTCGTGAGTCCCCCATAGACCTTGGGGTAAGCTGACTTTGTGGGGGCACGCCCTGCCTCGTCGTAGCGGTAGGTGATGTTGCTAGGCTCTGCGGGCTTGGTAGGATCGATGAGGAAGCGACCTAGCCCCGTAGTGGGATCGACACCCAGCCAAGTAGGCAGGTAAAAGGAGTAGACATCCTCCCCAGCACGATAGACATAGAGACTCTTGGGGCCATTGATGATATCCCCATTGGGCAGGGACTCGACACGAGAGCGGATCTTCGTCAGGGAGAAGTCGAGATCCCAGCGCAGGGACTTGGAGCTCAGGAGGTCGGTAGCGTGAAGCTCTGCCTCAAAGCCCCTATTCGATAGCTCCCCACTATTGCCCTGACGGGTATCCACAGCGTAGTTGTAGGACACAGGGACAGCCATCAGCAGGTCAGTCGTATGCTTGTCGAAGTACTCAAGGCTCAGCGAGAAGCGACGAGCGAAGGTCAGGTCAAGCCCGATATTCACACTGCGACTCTTCTCCCACCCTAGGTCGAGGTTCGCCAGCTGGCTCAGAGCGATCGCAGGCTCGGTGCCATAGCTCCCGCCGAAGGCATAGAGCGAGCGCCAGGAGTACTTGGCATCGGGGAGGTTACCATTCGTCCCATAGGAGGCACGTAGCTTGGCATCGGTCAGGAACTCATTCCCCTTGAGGAAGCTCTCACGGCCAAAGCGCCAAGCGGCAGAGAGGCTATAGAAGATCCCGGAGCGGTTATTACGACCGAGCTTGGAGGAGATGTCGTTACGCAGGCTGAGACCAGCGAAGTAGCGGCCGTCATAGTTATAGTTCACACGGCCTAGGTAAGAGAGCAGGAAGCTGCCGTAGTGTTGGGCATCTCCGTCGTTGAACTGTGCGTTGCCCAGCTCCTTGAGCTTGGTCGTCGCATACTGGTTCACTGCTATCTGGGTACGGAGCTGGTCAAAGCTCTGCGCCTCTACCCCTGCGAGGGCATCGACATGGTGCTCCCCAAAGTCTCGGTCGAAGTTCAGTACGTTGGAGGTCGTCTTGACCACGAGCTCATTGCTTAGACGCTGTCCTGTGCCATTCTGTCGAGCACCATCGCTGGAGAGGGGGCTGGTATACTGGAAGGCCTTGAGCAGAGTGTACTCAATCGCATTGGTAGTCTTGAAGGAGAGGTAGTCCGTGAAGCGGATCTGTGCACTGACATTCCCCGTACCACGTAGCGTCCCGACCTCGGTAAGATAGGAGTCTGGGCTAAGGCGAGAGATCGGACTATCCCCCTTGGTCATCGGAGAGACATTGGTGTTGAGGGAGCCATCGGCATTGTACTTAGCCTCACTGGGGCGAGAGACGAAGGTCAGTAGGACAGGGTGCGTGAGGTAGACGGCATCCCTCTGTACGCTATTGTCTTGGCTCCCCTCGTTGCGGGTATAGGAGACCTGGCCCTTGAAGGCGAGATCGAGCCACTTGGTAGCCTTGTTGTCCACGTTCAGTGCACCCGAATAACGCTTGAAGGAGCCGTAGGGGGTGACGCTCGTTGCATCGTTGTAGCCGAGGGAGGCGAAGTAACGGAGAGCCTCTGTGCCACCAGAGGCTGAGAGGGAGAGGTCATTGAGGCGACCCGTACCCCCGAGGAGCTCCTTGCGCCAGTCGGTACGTGTCGTACGGCTATTGACGAAGACCTCCTTGGATTCTGCTAATACTTTATCAGTAAGGGTAGCAGCATAGCTCTCTCTCAGGGTTGCACGCTGAGCGTAGTTAGCGCCCGTAGGGAGAAGTGCATCCTGCTGCAGGAGGTAGCGGTTGATGAAGGCCTCACGGGTATAATCGAAGTGCTCGCTAGCATTCATCAATTCGTAGGAATTGGTCGCAATATGTGAAAAGCCCGTACTAGCATTGAGCGTGAAGCGGGTCTTGCCCTGACGTCCCTGTTTGGTCGTGATCAGCACCACCCCGTTGGCTGCACGTGAGCCGTAGAGGGCAGCCGAAGCAGCATCCTTGAGCACGGAGATCGACTCGATGTCCTCGGAGTTGATCGTAGAAAGTGTGCTCCCTGATAGACCACCGATACCGTAGTTCCCCACCGTGATGGGTACACCATCCACGACATAGAGGGGCTCTGTCGTACCGTTGATACTCCCAACACCACGTATCTGGATCGTACCAGCAGCACCAGGTGTCCCCGTCTGTGAAGAGACACGAAGACCAGCGACCTTACCTGAGAGTGCCTTGTCTACGGACTCTACCTTAGCTGTGGCGAGACTAGATGCCTTAACGTTGGTAGCAGCACCCGTGAGCGAAGACTTCTTCTGCTGGCCATAGGCTACGACGACAATCTGATCAAGCACACGGTCATCTTCGTTGAGGGTAACACGTATCTCACCGGGCTTGACAGGTACCTGCTGGGATGTGTAGCCGAGGCTGGAGACAGTGAGGCTCTTCGTTCCTGCAGGTACCTTGACGCTGAACCGTCCGTTAGCATCTGTTACAGCACCTATACTAGGTGTACCTGTTACGACGACATTAGCTGCGATGATTGGCTCATTACCTGGGGCAGAGACCACCACACCTGTGGCAGTGATATGTGCCTCTTGAGCCTCGGCTATCCCAAGGGGGAGAGCTAGGAGGAGTGTAAATAATCTTCTTTTCATCTTCGTTCTGTCTGCTTAATGATTGTGTTGCTTTGTGAATTGGATGTGTAGGGGATAGAAAACAAGAAGCCTCCCTTCGGTGCATTGACCAAAGGGAGGCTTACTTGTATGTGGCTATGTAACGACTACATGCGACTAGAGGTAACGCTTCGACTGAGGCAATGCGGGACGTGGACTGACATCATCATGTCAATCATCATCATTCGCCACATGCTCATCGTCATAGTCTGCGTCATCCTATCTGTAGCTCTGTTACTCTGTGAATCTTTACTGTCTGTCTTGAGTGAGGGATATATGCTTCCCTCAACCCTGAGAGCAAAAGTAGATAATAGATTTTGCATTACCAAATATTTACAAACTAAATCTTCGGCGAACACCCTAAGCAAAGTTTTCCCTAGAGATAAAATCACCTTGCAAAAGCAACATACAACACCCTATAAATCAACATACTATAAAAGACCTCTCAAATAGCCTTGACGAGTTACCACAACTCGTTATTATGACTTACCATAACTCGTCTCAAAGACTTACCACAACTCGTCTCAGCGAGTTACCATAACTCTTCAAAGCGACTTATGGTAACTCGCTACACCCCGCTCACAACGCCCTTATCTAGGCACTTTTCAGAGAGACAAACACACCCCCTGAAAGACATTCGTTTCCCCCACCCAGATATTCAGACTATTTCCTCAGCCTCCATATATAATATAGGTATAGGTAGCCCGTCTGAAGGAGGTGTGGCAGCACCCAAATCGAAGGCTCCCAAAAGTCTTTATAAAATTGCGCTAACTTTGCTCAAGAAGTAGAATAATTAAGGATAGACGCATCTATGAAGCAAGTAAAAGCCTATGGTACAAAGGCCGTAAACGCACCGCTGGAGGAACTCACCATCAGCCGTCGTAGCCTACGCCCCTCGGACGTAGAGTTTGAGGTGCTCTACTGTGGCATCTGCCACTCCGACCTACACAGCATTAAGGGCGACTTTGGCGAGCCCTTCCTCCCGCTTGTCCCTGGACACGAGATACTGGGGCGTGTGACGGCTATCGGAGCAGACGTGAAGGACTTCCAAGTGGGCGAGCTCGTTGGTGTAGGTTGTATCGTTGGGAGCTGTGGACACTGTGACTCATGCCATGAGGGTCTGGAGCAGTTCTGCGATGAGGGAGTAACCTTTTCCTTCAACAGTGCCGATAAGATCTCGGGGGGACAGACATTCGGTGGCTTCTCAAAGACCTATGTGTGCGAGGACAAGTACGTCCTTCACATGCCAGCCTTTGACAATCTCCCTATGGCAGCCCCATTACTTTGTGCTGGTATCACGGTCTACTCCCCTCTCAGACACTGGCAGGCAGGACCAGGGAAGCATGTCGGTGTACTCGGTATAGGTGGGCTTGGGCATCTAGCCGTGCGTATCGCCAAGGCAATGGGTGCGGAGGTAACGGTCTTCACCACATCCCCCTCGAAGGTAAACGACGCAAAGCGTCTCGGGGCAGACCACGCCATCCTCTCCTCTGACACCGACGCGATGAAGCAAATGCGTGGTAAGATTGACTTCATCATCGACACAGTCTCTGCTGGACACGATGTGAATAGCTACCTCAATCTCCTCCGTCATGATGGTAGTGTTGTCGTTGTGGGACTCCCCAATGAACCACTTCAAGTCGCAGCCTACTCTGTCGTACGTGGGCGCCGTAGCCTCTCGGGCTCAAACATCGGTGGAATCGCAGAGACACAGGAGATGCTTGACTTCTGCTATAAGCATGGTATTGTCGCAGAGGGCGAAGTCCTGCCTATCAGCCGAGTGAACGAAGCCCTTGATCGTCTCGAGCGAGGAGACATCCGATACCGCTTCGTCCTTGACCTCAAGGAGCTTTAAGCGAAGCCCTACATCTTCCCGACCACATCTCTCCACCTCCGCTCTAACGCCTCAGGGCTTCTCTCTGCCTTAGTCATTAAGCAAAGAGAAGCCCTGAGTTATATATTAGGATAACGTTTAATACAAGGTGTACAGCTAAGAAGCCGAGGTAGAGGCTAGCGTGCCGTGCGCTGATAGGCAAAGCGTGGATAGCCATCGGAGGCTATAATCACGCCACAACGCGTGAAGCCAAACGAGGTAAGTAGCTCCTGCATCTTTCGGTTATCTGCATGTGTGTCTACACGGATATTCTCCACTTGATTACTGCACCAATCAAAGACAAACCGTGCGACCCCACGCACCTCGCCACTCGAAGCAAGACGATGAATAACCCCGTAAGGCTCATCATTCAACCACTGCCCACCGCTTAGCTCTGCATAGGTAGGCTCCTCCTCAACCCCGAAATAAAACGTAGCAACAACACCCAGACCTTCCTCTTCACACACATAGCTATTGCCTTTAGCCATATCCCCGAGGAGAAGCTCCGACGTTGGATAGCCCGACCGCCACTGATTCGGGTTACCCGTCTCAGCCATAAACTGCCGAGCCAGCTCAGTGATTACCAAAAGGCGAGGGAGGTCGGCAGGGGTACTCTTACGGATTATCATAGGCAGGGGATAGGTCAGCTCTACCCTTGATGCGCCTCTAGACGTAGGGTGAGCGAGATGAACTCCTCTACACCGAGCTGCTCAGGACGCTGAGAGAAAATCGAGTCAGAGTAGTCATAATCTGAACCAAAGAGCCCACGCAAAGAGTTTCGCAGGGTCTTACGTCGCTGATTGAAGCCCGTCTTCACAACTTGCTTAAAGAGCGTCTCGGAGCAGCCAAGGCTCTGTCGTGCATTTCTTCGTAGACGGATTACACCACTCTTGACCTTAGGGGGCGGATTGAAAACATGCTCATCCACCGTAAAGAGGTACTCGACATCATACCATGCCTGCAGGAGGACACTGAGGATGCCGTAGTCCTTGTTGCCCGGGGGAGACGCCAGACGCTTGGCAACCTCCCGCTGCAACATACCCGAGCAGAAAGGGATGCGCTCCCTATAGTCCAGCACACGAAAAAAGATCTGAGAAGAAATATTGTATGGGTAATTCCCAATAAGACAAAAGGGGAAGTCTCCAGCAAAGTATTCCTCAATGGGGATACGCAAGAAGTCCCCCTCGATAATGCGTCCTTCTAGTGCAGGGAAGTGCTCCCTGAGGTAGGTCACACTCTCGCTATCGAGTTCAATCACATGCGTGTCATAGCCCTTCTGGAGGAGGAACTGCGTCAGCACACCCATGCCTGGTCCTATCTCCAGCACAGGTAGCCCTCGATACTCAGTGAGTGTATCTGCTATACGCTCCGCAATGGAGAGGTCAGTGAGAAAATGCTGACCCAACGCCTTCTTTGCTTTAACTTGCTGCATGAGAAATCAATAAAACTTATTACATTTGTTCGGACGAAAGTAGCACTTTTACTATAATACGGCTACAGAACGGCTCTTGGAGGGTATGAGAAACGCCCCCGGAGACCGTAATAAAATATGAAGATTAACCCCACGCTGAAGTCTATTCTCTGGATTATCATCCCGCTTGCTCTCGGTGGGCTGGGCTTCTATGGCCTATACCGAGACACGGACTGGCAGGAGCTGATGACGACGCTTCGTACGGGGGTTAACTATCCTATCCTGATCTTTAGTCTACTCTTTGGGCTGATGAGCAACCTCTGCCGAGGACTTCGCTGGGAACTCCTCGTTCGTCCCATAGTCAGCGATGGTGCTCCCCCTAGGCGCATCAATGCTGTCTGCACCGTGCTCGGCTCCTATACAGTCAATATGGGCATCCCCCGCTCAGGCGAGGTATGGCGGTGTGTGGAGATGGAGCGTCGGGAGGATCTACCCTTTGCTGGGCTCTTCGGTACGCTCATCGTGGATCGTCTGGTGGACGTGTGTATGCTCTCGATGATCCTCGTGGTGATCGTGCTGAGCAGTACGGAGTTCTTCAGAGACTACCTCACAGCACACCCCGAGGTGTGGCTGGGGCTGATGGACTTCGTGCAGTCGGTATGGTTCTTCCTACTCATAGCCATCGGGCTGGGGTCGCTGGCTCTACTCGTGTGGCTACTCAGATGCCGTCGGGAGAGCAGGATAGCACGCTTCTTCGTCCACATCTGGGAGGGGATGGTGAGCATCCAGCACATGCCACAGAGGGGGAAGTTCCTCTTCCTCACGGCGATGATCTGGGTAGGCTACTTCTTCTACTTCTACTTGGCGCTCTTTGCCTTTGAAGCAACCCAGCACATCCCCTTCTCGGTAGCGTGTATCGCCTTCGCCATGAGCAGTATGTCGGTGATCGTACCAGTACAGGCAGGGATGGGGGCATGGCATGCTGCGGTGATCATCACCTTCACAACCTTCGGTATGGCCGAGCAGCCAGCCAAGGACTTCGCCTTCATTGTCCATACGGCACAGACCCTATGGATCACGCTCATTGGGCTCGGTGCGATCATCGCCCTGCCCATCATCAATAGACACTACAAGCGGGTACGAGGCCCTCAGCCTAGCCCCGAGACTACAGATAACTAACTAAACCTATTTCACTCACCCTCGCAACGAACAGAAGCTATGGCAACAGAAATCAAATCCCTCGCTCCACAGTCCGTATGGAGCTTCTTCTATGACCTGACCCAGATCCCTCGCCCCACTGGCCATACACAAGCCGTACAGGAGTATGTGCTCGAGCTGGGCAAGCGACTAGGGCTGGAGACACACCGAGATGCGACGGGCAACGTGCTCATCCGCAAGCCTGCCACAGCAGGGCTAGAGGGGCGCCCAGTAGTCACCCTACAGGCACACCTAGATATGGTACCCCAGAAGAACAGCCACATCCAGCACGACTTCACTCGTGACCCCATAGATGCCTATATTGATGGTGAGTGGGTAACAGCTCGCGACACAACCCTCGGAGCTGACAACGGCATCGGAGCAGCCTACGCTATGGCTGTACTAGCAGACAACACCCTCAAGCATGGCCCCATAGAAGCACTCTTCACCATCGACGAAGAGGTCGGTATGGTAGGGGCAAATGGTCTGCAATCAGACTTCTCCAAGGGGGATATCCTCATCAACCTCGACAGTGAGGAGGAGGGACTGCTCTTCGTAGGCTGCGCTGGTGGAATAGACGTCAATGTAAACCTAGAGTATAAGGACCAAGAGCCCACACCCGAGGGCGACATCGCCGTACGCATCGCCCTGACGGGGCTACGTGGCGGACACTCAGGGATGGATATCCACCTCGGTCGTGCCAATGCCAATAAGCAGCTCGCCCGACTACTGAAGTATGCCATCGCCGACTATGGTGCTCGCCTCGTCTCCTTCGACGGGGGCTCGGCTCGCAATGCGATCCCACGTGAGTGCTTTGCCGTCGTTACCCTCCCCGAGGCAGATGCCGATGGGCTGTGGGAGCTCGCCTCAGACTTCCTCGATACCCTACGCACGGAGTACAAGGGCATAGAGGAGTCGATCAGCTTGACCCTAGAGCGCACAGAGATGCCTAAGACGGTCATCCCCGAGGAGATCCAGGATGCGATCATCAATGCCCTCGTAGGGTGCGTCAATGGAGTGCAGAGCATGCTCACGGACTTCGCTGGCATAGTCGAAGCCTCGACAAATATGGCTCGTGTGACCTTCGGAGACGGAAAGTTCTCGGCGAAGTTCTTCGTACGCAGCTCCTCCGAGACAAGGAAGGAGGAAGTAGCCTCCGAGATCGAGAGCATCATGAACCTAGCTGGTGCCAACGTAGACTTCTCCGGTGCCTACAACGGCTGGGCACCCAATGCCTCCTCCCCTATCCTCAAGACCCTGAGCAAAGCCTGCGAAGAGGTGCTCGGTAAGACTCCCGAGGTCACCGTCATCCACGCAGGACTGGAGTGTGGTATCATCCAGGGAGCCATGCCCAATATGGATATGATCTCCATCGGGCCCGACATCCGCTCACCACACTCACCTGATGAGAAGGTACACATCGCTTCGGTAGAGCGCACCTGGCGCATCCTCAAGAGAGCGTTGGAATTAGTATAATCACCATAACCCATAACTAGTCAAACAAACAGAGAAGTAAATGAGTAAAACAGCTTATGTATTCCCCGGACAAGGGGCACAGTTCGTAGGCATGGGGAAGGAGCTCTACTCGAGCCATCCCGTCGCCAAGGAGCTATTCGATAAGGCCAATGAGATCCTTGGCTTCCGCATCACAGACATCATGTTCGATGGGACAGATGAGGAGCTCAAGCAGACCAAGGTCACGCAGCCTGCCGTCTTCCTACACTCGGTCATCCGTGCCGTATGCCTCGGCGAGGAGTTCCAGCCCGACATGGTAGCAGGGCACTCGCTCGGGGAGTTCTCAGCACTCGTAGCCTCTGGCGCCCTTAGCTTCGAGGACGGGCTTCGCCTCGTCTCCAAGCGTGCCCTAGCAATGCAGGCTGCCTGCGAAGCTAACCCTGGCACGATGGCTGCCGTACTCGGTCTGCCCGATGAGAAGGTCGAGGAGGTCGTCAAGAGCATCGAGGGTGCTGTGGTCGTAGCCGCAAACTTCAACTGCCCAGGTCAGCTCGTCATCTCGGGCAGCATTGAGGGCGTAGACAAGGCTTGCGAACTGCTCAAGGAGGCTGGTGCTAAGCGTGCCCTTCGCCTCAACGTCGGCGGTGCCTTCCACTCTCCTCTGATGGAGCCAGCCCGTGTAGAGCTGGAGGCTGCGATCGAGAGTACGGAGTTCCATACTCCACGTTGCCCAATCTATCAGAACGTCACCGCCTCCCCCACGACCGACATCGACACGATCCGTCGTAACCTCATCGCACAGCTCACCGCTCCTGTACGCTGGACCGAGAGCGTGAAGGCAATGGTCGCAGACGGTGCTAGCCACTTCATCGAAGTAGGGCCAGGTGCTGTCCTGCAGGGGCTTGTCAAGAAGATTGCCCCCGAGGTAGAGACCGAGGGAAGACAATAAGCCTCCACCACTTCACCTCAAGGAACCCAGAAGGGGAGCAGTAGCCACAGCTACTGCTCCCCTTCTCTTTTTAGTGAAGCCGAAATCCTAGAGCTCATCTCTCCCAATCCGCGTGCAATCGTCTAATGATTAAGCATAACCGCATCACATCCCTGCGAACACTCATTATTTCCCAAGAGCACTCCTACCTTTATTCATAAATAGGCTCGGTAGTAGCCTCTCCACCTTTTGATTACTATCCTTTATCACACTCACAATTAACCATATACAAAGACAGAAAGAACAACAAGTGACGAGTTACCATAAGTCGTCACAAAGAGTTATGGTAACTCGTAATGAAGAGTTGTGGTAACTCGCCGAAGAGAGTTATGGTAAGTCGTTTCAACGACTTATGGTAACTCTTTATCCACCCTTCACTCTCCCTTTATCTAGGGGCTTTTATGGCGGGGCAGAAAAGCTGTGAAGAGCATAAAAGAAATGGATGAAGAAGTGACCATTCAGATGCTCTCAACAGGAAGTTTAGATGTCATGCAGGTTTCATTTCCAAACTTTGTACCTTTGTGGTACTACTTCACTATAATGCTAAGTGACACAATGAAGTACATAGCTCAAGCAGAGAATAAAGCATACTGGCTGTACCACAACTCCCTAATAGGAAGCATCATCCCTGGGGCTTCGACACACAATTTCATCAGCTCCTTAGGAGCACAGCCCCCTCTAGATAGACACATTCATATTCCTGAATACGTCTACCAGTCGCAAGGATAATTACGCTAAAGTCACATCCTCATTCAAACACTGGATTCTAAACCTAAACATTCATTTTGACAACTCATGGCAAAACAATTTCTCATCATCTGCTTCATCGTGTGTGGATGGTTAAATACACAAACAGTATTTGCCCAAGAGACACGTCCTACACAGACAATACGAGGTCTAGTAACCGATGTTGCATCAGATGCACCACTGCCACTGGCAAGTATAAAGATCCTCAACACAGATATTCCAGCTACCGCCACTAATGCAGAAGGACAGTTCGTACTGCCTAACATCCCCGTAGGTCGATATGACTTACAGGTATCTTTCATGGGTTACGAAACAGAAATTGTGAAGGACATCGTACTTACCTCAGCTAAGGAAGTCAACCTAGAGATTCGTCTGAAAGAGCATTTAGGGACTCTGGGAGAGGTCGTCATACGAGCACGAGTAGATAAATCCCGACCTCTAAACAAGATGACACTGACGGGAGCTCGCATGCTCAGCACGGAAGAAGCCAGCCGTTTTGCAGGGGGGATGGATGACCCCGCACGTCTAGTCAGTGCCTATGCAGGTGTAGCCTCAGGCCTATCCGATAATGGTATCTCCATTCATGGCAATTCACCAGGATTCCTACAATGGCGATTGGAAGATGTAGAGATACCCAACCCCAACCACTTTGCCGACATCGGTTCGTATGGAGGAGGTCTTCTTACCTCTTTAAGCAGTAATCTGTTGGGTAACTCCGACTTTTATACGTCGGCTTTCCCTGCCGAGTACAACAATGCCATCTCGGGCATCTTTGATATGCGGCTTCGCAATGGGAACAATCAGAGGTTTCAACATACATTTCAACTGGGCATTCTTGGTATTAATGCAGCATCCGAAGGGCCACTAGATAAACAAGGGAAAGCTTCTTACATCTTCAACTATCGCTATTCCACGGTAGAGCTGCTGAGCAAGCTGAGCAAAAGCAAAGACATGTCACAGTCCTTAAACTATCAGGATCTGAACTTCAAACTCAATTTTCCGACTGCTCATGCCGGTACATTCTCTTTTTGGACTACTGCACTTATAGATAAGGTGGGACCCCAAATGCGTAAACCCTCAGACTGGGAATACGCTGAAGATGCAAAAGATTCACGAGCTAAACAGACATCAGCTGCGGCGGGGCTGTCACACCATTATCTATGGAATAATGGCGGGATGCTGAAAACGACGCTTGCCCTTACATTCTCGGAAACCAACGTCTGGGAAGGTGTGTACGATGCTCTGATGAATGCCAAGCCCGTTATCGACTTCAAGGTGCGCTACACCAACGCGGTGCTCAACTCGTTTTTCAACAAGAAATACAGCTCGCGCCATACCAACAAAACAGGTGTCACGATTACCAATATGCACTACGACATGCGTTTTGATATGGCTCCATACTATCAACAGCCACTGCAACGCCTTTCAGAGGGTCAAGGCAACACGGTGTTGGGATCGGTTTACAGTAGCTCGTTATTCAATCTCAGCGACGACCTATCGGCGACCGTGGGTATTAATGGTCAATTCCTTACGCTCAATAAGCACTGGACACTAGAGCCACGCCTGGCCTTGAAGTGGCAAATGACAGACAAGAACTCGTTGGGATTCGCCTACGGACTATATAGCCGAATGGAAAAGCTAGATGTATACTTTGTGAAAAATCCAACGACTGGACAGGCATTGGTAAACAAAGACCTTGATTTCACCCGCTCACAGAACGTATCATTATCCTATCAGCATCGCCTTTCTGAGAACCTCAGCATCAAGATCGAACCCTATTATCAGTATCTCACCAACATCCCCGTTGTTGCCGGCAGCTCCTACTCACTCATCAACCGACGCTCCTACTATATCGGTGAGCAATTAGTAAGCGAAGGAAAGGGGTATAACTATGGTGTGGATGTGACACTAGAGAAGTATATGTCCCATGGGCTCTACTATATGGTAACAGCATCCGTATTCGACTCTAGGTATAGAGGTGGTGATGGGAAATGGTACAACACACGTTTTAATCGGCACTACATCCTAAATGGACTCGTCGGTAAAGAGTGGATGATAGGACGTAGCAAACGCAATGTATTGAGTGTAAACCTCCGAGCTAGCCTACAAGGAGGCGACCGTTATTCGCCTGTCAACATCCCGGAAACGTTAGCGCATCCAGATAAAGAAACTGTCTATGACGAAAGAAGGGCTTTTCAAAATGAGCTTTCACCTATCTTCATGTTGCATTACAGCATCAGCTATCGCATTAACTGCAAAAAGATCTCGCACGAGTTTGCCCTCAAAGGGTTGAACGCCACTAATTATAGAGAGTATTCGGGGCATGCCTATAACTTACATACAGGTGTTATTGAGCCAAGAAGGCTGAAAACAACAATATTAAATCTGCTCTATAGGATCGACTTCTAAGGACAGCGGACAAGCATTAAAGCGTGCATCAAAAGCAATTGCCTTTGATGCACGCTTCATTTTTGCAGAATAAATGTTCATTCTTTACTTATATGCTTGAAAAATCGTACCTTTGCTGTTAAAGGTTTAACCACAAAATGACTCAGGACGAAGACCTAGAACTCCAGCGCCTAGAGGTCAATGTCACACGACTCGTAGGCATTGTCGGTCAGCAGAGCTCTCGGATCATGGAGCTAGAGAAGCTGCTCCACCTTCGTGACCAGGAGCTTTCCTCCCTCCGAGGAGAGCTTGATGTGGTACGCCAGCAAGGCTCTACAGAGGCTCTTGCCACCGCCCTCTCTGGTGGTGCAACAGCCCAGGAGCGAGATCGAGCTAAGAAGCTCTTAGATGAGATCATTAGGGAGGTAGAGCTCTGCATCGCACAGCTCACCGCTGAGTAAGAATAATTCGGTAGAGGCTAGAGTCCTCTCACGCTATATACTCTCACAATGGACCCCGAGCGAAGCCCTCTGCAACGCATCTCAATCATCGTGGAGCGCGCACGACTCTATCTACGTGTGCCCCGCGAGCATGAGGCTTTGTACCGCAAGGCAGGTGAAGAAATCACGCGCACGGTACGTCTATACAAGGCGAAGTATCCCAATCAGTCGGAAATCCCCTCGGGGGGCTACCTAGCGATGGCGGCAGTCGATATAGCAGTCCGCCAAGAAGAGGTTCGGCAGGCTCTGGAGGCCAAAACTGAACAGCTACAGCCTCGCCTACAGAAGATCAACGAAGCCCTCGAGAATCTCATCCATTCCTCCTGCGACTTGCTGCAGCACTAGAGACCTGAGTACATCCTCTCCCTCGATGGAGGGAGTGGAGCAAAAGTGCGTCTAATCCTTCCTTAGGATCATTAAACAAGACGGAAAGAATGGGAACAATTACCATCATTGCCCTTTGTGCCGTAGCGTTCCTCGTTGGAGCGGCTCTGATGTGGTTTGTCACCGAGCGATTGCTTGGGCAGAAGACACGCACCATCCTCAGTGAGGCAGAGCGAGAGGCAGAGGTACTGAAGCAGAAGAAACTACTGGAGGTCAAGGAGAAATTCCTACAGCTCAAGGGGGACCTAGAGCAGCAAGTGGCCCAACGAAATAATAAGCTCAAGCAGATAGAGGGTAAGCTCAAGAGCCGTGAGCAAGAGCTCAACCAGCGACAAAGCGAGCTCCAGAAGCAGCATCAGGAGATAGATACCCTACGTGACCGCTTAGCACAGCAGAGCGAAGGGGTCGAGGAGAAGAAAGCTGAGTATGAGCAGAAGAAGGGAGAGTATGAGGAGAAGAAGGCCGAGCTTGAACTCCTACGCCAGAGCGAGCAGAAGCGACTAGAGGCCCTCGGAGGCCTCTCCGCCGACGAGGCTCGTGAACGACTGATCGAGAGCCTACGTGCCGAGGCTCGTGACCAGGCTCAGGGCTACATCAACGACATCGTGGAGGAAGCGAAGATGACCGCCAACAAGGAGGCCAAGAAGATCGTCGTACAGTCCATCCAGCGCTTGGCTACCGAGACCGCTATCGAGAACTCCGTGACCGTCTTCCACATCGAGAGCGACGAGATCAAGGGGCGCATCATCGGTCGTGAAGGGCGTAATATCCGTGCCCTCGAGGCAGCCACTGGTATAGAGATCATCGTGGATGATACCCCCGAGGCGATTGTCCTCAGTAGCTTCGACCCCGTACGTCGTGAGGTCGCTCGCCTAGCCCTGCACCAGCTCGTACAGGACGGACGTATCCACCCTGCTCGTATCGAGGAGGTCGTCTCCAAGGTGCGTAAGCAGATCGAGGAGGAGATCATCGAGACGGGGAAGCGTACCGTCATCGACCTCGGTATCCATGGGATGCACCCTGAGCTCATCCGCCTCATCGGGAAGATGAAGTACCGCTCCTCCTACGGGCAGAACCTCCTACAGCACTCCCGTGAGACAGCTAACCTCTGCGCCATCATGGCCTCCGAGCTCGGGCTCAACCCCAAGCAGGCCAAGCGTGCAGGTCTCCTACACGACATCGGTAAGGTGCCCGACGACGAGCCCGAACTGCCCCATGCCCTCCTCGGGATGAAGCTCTGTGAGAAGTACAAGGAGAAGCCTACCATCTGCAACGCCGTCGGGGCACACCACGACGAGATCGAGATGGAGAGCCTCATCGCCCCCATTGTACAGGTCTGTGATGCGATCAGCGGTGCCCGTCCCGGTGCTCGCCGAGAGATCGTAGAGGCCTACATCAAGCGACTCAATGACCTCGAGCAGCTCGCCCTCTCCTATCCCGGTGTAGTGAAGACCTATGCCATCCAGGCTGGACGTGAGCTCCGTGTCATCGTAGGGGCAGAGAATACCGACGACAACACGATCACCACCCTCTCCTCCGAGATCGCTAAGCGCATTCAGGACGAGATGACCTACCCAGGTCAGGTGAAGATCACCGTCATCCGCGAGACTCGCTCTGTGAGCTACGCCAAGTAAGGCGGGGCTCAGAGCGCACAGTAGGGCGACTAAGCCAGATCAGGTCACGGCAGGGGCTGTCCCTTCGCCTGACTTGAGGAGGGCTTAGTCGTCTAGCTATCTTTTAGATTTGTTACATATCCTAGTACATTTCCACGCAAAACAATATATACACTAGAGTGTTAGCAGTAGTGGAGGACTAATCCTTTCAGATTTTCTACATGCAGGATAACGATCAGATCATCGATGAGGTAACATCGAGTGACTATAAATACGGCTTTACGACAGATATAGATACAGAGACCATCGGCAAGGGACTCACTGAGGATACCGTGCGCTTGATCTCTGAGAAGAAGGGTGAGCCCGAGTGGCTACTGGAGTTTCGCCTAGAGGCCTTCCGCTACTGGCAGACTCTGGAGCAGCCCGACTGGGCGCTCCTGAAGATCCCCCCGATCGACTATCAGGACATCATCTACTACGCTGCGCCTAAGAAGAAGGAAGGGCCAAAGAGCCTCGATGAGGTAGACCCCGAGCTCCTTCGCACCTTTGAGAAGTTGGGTATCCCCCTCGAGGAACAGAAGATGCTGAGCGGTATCGCTGTCGATGCCGTCATGGACTCAGTGTCGGTCAAGACGACCTTCCGTGAGACGCTCGCCGAGAAGGGGATTATCTTCTGCTCCTTCAGCGAGGCTGTCCGTGAGTACCCCGAGCTAGTACGTCAGTACCTTGGGGTGGTCGTCCCGTATAAGGACAACTACTTCGCTGCGCTGAACTCTGCCGTCTTCAGCGATGGCTCCTTCGTCTACATCCCGAAGGGGACACGTTGCCCGATGGAGCTCTCCACCTACTTCCGCATCAATGCAATCAATACGGGACAGTTCGAGCGCACCCTGATCGTCGCCGACGAGGGCGCCTACGTCAGTTACCTAGAGGGCTGTACTGCTCCCCAGCGTGACGAGAACCAGCTCCATGCCGCTATCGTCGAGATCATCGTCGAGAAGGATGCCGAGGTGAAGTACTCCACGGTGCAGAATTGGTACCCAGGCGACAAGGAGGGCAAGGGCGGTGTGTATAACTTCGTCACCAAGCGTGGCCTCTGCCGTGGCGCTGCCTCTAAGCTCTCTTGGACGCAGGTCGAGACCGGCTCTGCCATCACGTGGAAGTATCCCAGCTGTATCCTGCAGGGCGATGACTCCGTGGCAGAGTTCTACTCCGTAGCGGTGACCAATAACTTCCAGCAGGCTGATACCGGTACGAAGATGATCCACCTCGGGAAGAATACCCGTAGCCGCATCGTCTCCAAGGGGATCTCCGCAGGGCAGAGTCAGAATAGCTACCGTGGGCTCGTCTACGCAGGCCCTGAGGCAGAGAATGCCCGCAACCACTCCCAGTGCGACAGCCTCCTGCTGAGCGACCGCTGTGGAGCGCATACCTTCCCCTACGTGCATGTGGACAACGATACGGCGATCATCGAGCACGAGGCCACGACGAGCAAGATCAGCGAAGATCAGATCTTCTACTGCCAGCAGCGAGGCATAGGCGTGGAGGAGGCTGTTGGGCTGATCGTCAATGGCTATGCCAAGGAGGTCATGAACAAGCTCCCTATGGAGTTCGCCGTCGAGGCGCAGAAGCTCCTTTCTATCTCCCTCGAAGGCTCCGTGGGCTAGTGCTCCCCCCTTCGCATTCCCATCATATACAGACAAGACTAGATACGATCAATAGATATGCTACAGATACGTAACCTCCACGCTGCTATCGCAGATAAGGAAATACTCAAGGGGATCAACCTCGAGGTCAAGAAGGGTGAGATCCATGCCATCATGGGGCCTAACGGCTCGGGGAAGAGTACCCTCTCCTCTGTCCTCGTCGGTAATCCCAACTACGAAGTCACCGAGGGCGAAGTCCTCTTCGAGGGGCAAGACCTCCTAGAGCTAGAGCCCGAGGAGCGTGCCCATCTAGGGCTCTTCATGAGCTTCCAGTATCCCGTGGAGATCCCAGGGGTGAGCATGGTGAACTTCATGCGTGCAGCCCTCAATGAGAAGCGCAAGGCACAGGGGCTAGATCCCATCCCCGCTGCAGAGTTCCTCAAGCTCATGAAGCAGAAGCGCGAACTCGTGGAGCTCGACAATAAGCTCGCTAGCCGCTCTGTCAACGAAGGCTTTTCTGGGGGTGAGAAGAAGCGCAACGAGATCTTCCAGATGGCTATGCTCGAGCCTAAGCTAGCGATCCTCGACGAGACCGATAGCGGTCTGGACATCGACGCCCTACGTATCGTGGCCAAGGGAGTGAATGAGCTCCGTAGCCCCGAGAACGCTACGATCGTCATCACACACTACCAGCGTCTGCTGGACTACATCCGCCCCGACTACGTCCACGTCCTCTACAAGGGACGTATCGTGCGTAGTGGTGGCCCAGAGCTAGCCCTAGAGCTCGAGCAGAAGGGCTACGACTGGATCAAGGACGAGGTAAAGGACTAGACGAGCGATGGACGCACAGACTAAGCACTATCTCGATCTGTACGCAGCGCATGCCGATGAGCTGCGTCAGCGAGTGCCCCTCCTACAGCATTATCGGGAGGAGGCCTTCGATGCCTTCGCACGCCTCGGGCTGCCCGCCTTCAAGAGCGAAGACTACCAGCGCACCGACCTCCCCAAGCTCTTCGAGCACGACTGGCAGCTCCTCACGCAGGAGGGCTCTCCCTATTGGGCTTCGCAGGTCGTCCCCGAAGGGGTCTTTATCGGTTCTATCTCGGACTTTGTTCGCCTCTATCCCGAGGTCGCTCAAGAGCATTATGCCCGTATCGCTCCCGCCTCTAAGGATGGACTCGTTGCCCTCTCTACCCTTCTGACTAATGAGGTCTTCGTCGTCTATGTCCCACGAGGACTGAAGGTACCCGGGCATATCGAACTTCGATACATCCTTCCTCGCACAGAGGGGCACTTAGCGATCGAGCGAGCCCTCTTCATCGTGGAGGACGCAGCTGAGCTAGCGGTCTACTACAAGGACTGCCCCGAGGAGGATGTGCGGGCAATGACCCTACGCACCCTAGAGGTCTACGTCGGCCGTGGCGCACGCTTCTCGCTCATTGATCGGGAGGAGTCAGGCTCGGATAATATTCGCTTGACCTCTACCTACGTCCGTCAGATGGGCGGTAGCCACGCTGACCTCTCCACGCTGACGCTCCGAAACGGCACGACCCGCAATAACTACTTCATCACCCTCGCCGAAGAGGAGGCCGACCTACGTGTCTCGGGCTTCTCACTCACCAGCGAGCGTATGCATACCGATAACTTCTCCTTCATCGAGCACGCAGTGCCCCACTGCACCTCGGATGAGCTCTTCAAGTACATCCTCCTCGATGAGAGTCGTGGTGTCTTCACTGGACGCATCCTTGTGGCTCAAGATGCGCAGAAGACGCAGGCCTATCAGAACAATCGCAACCTCCTGCTCTCGCCCTCTGCTCGCATGCAGTCCAAGCCCCAGCTGGAGATCTATGCCGACGATGTGAAGTGCTCCCACGGGATGACCACAGGGCAGCTCAGCGAGGATGCACTCTTCTATATGCGCCAGCGAGGGATTGCCCTGCAGGAAGCCAAGCTGATGCTCAGCAATGCTTTCGCCGCCGATGTCCTGAAGCGTATTCCCGAGGAAGAGCTCTCGGAGCACCTCCGCACCAAGACCGAGGAGCGCCTGCGCACCCTAGCCGGCAAGTAGCCCCCACGGCACGAGCCTCTAAACACAGCCCGCCCCGCACCCACCTGAATGGTAGCTGCGGGGCGGGCTCGTTATATTCCCTTGAAGGGAGCGGGAGTCAAAAGGGCTAACTCTGTCTAAATACCCTACCTTTGAGGGGGAGGCCACAATGGGATAGCCTCCAAACTACCGACTCATACAGCGTTTACTCTATGCGACGATTAGCAAAGTGGTCTATCGGAATAGGCTCGTTCATCGGGTGTCTTATCGCCCTTCTTGCGCTACTGCTCTGCACAGGTGTCATCCGTGTCTATGGCTTGACAACGGGGTATAACCAACTCCCAAAAGAGCTGCAGGCACGTGTCGCCTTCTCCCAAGGCAGTTTGACGGACTTGGATAAAGCTCTAGCCCAAGTTCGACAGCAGAGGTCGGTGCTCCTCGTTAATGGACGTGAGCTACGGGAAGCAATCACAGGAAAGGGTGGTAAATGGCTTGTCTATACCTTCCAAGAGGGCTGTAGCTCACCTTCCTGCCCTACGCTCTCATCTGTCATACATTATGCCGAGCAGTTGGGGGCACGTCCGCTCTTCGTTGCCATGGACTTGCGGTCAGAGCTATTCCTCCATCCAGAGCCAATCCTCAGCATTGACTTCCGCTACTATAATACCACGTGGTGCGCTACCTTCCAAGATAAGTTCCTCGCAGACCTCACCCAGTCCAAGGACGATGAGTATTACAACATCCTCCTCTTCGAAGACGGGCAACTCGTGAAGAAGATTTGTCTACAGCGTCCCTCCTAAGCAGATACCATAACACCTAGTTGGGGGAGAGTGGCATCCCCTGACTCTATAATAGTTTAATCCTTTCCCTTGGGATCGGCATTGAGCCGAAAGGGAGGGATTAAACTTATGGGATAAGCCCCCCCTCATAGCGATGTCCAAGCCCCGCATAAACGCCCTAGATACAGGACTTCTGAAAGGAGGGCAAAGACTTACTATAAGTCGTTGTAACGAGTTACCATAACTCGCTTTGATGACTTACCACAACTCGTTAAACCGACTTACCATAACTCGTTATGACGACTTATGGTAACTCGTCACAGCACATTTTTATCCGTCCTGTTTATCAAGGTGGAATAGAATAAGTTCCATCCGAAAAGATTAAGTTACAGATACAGAGTTTACGTTATCGGAGGCAGACTTGGTTCTATACCCTCCAGCCTCCACGTTTCATACAGCAATATCAATCCGCATGTAGATATGAATGTATTTGTAACTTTATGCTCAGGTTTTAGTACATCCGCAGGTCTCCTTCGGTGCGTCCCCTTGCATCAACAGCTACACGAGGGATGTAGCAGATAGGTGCAACTTAGACCCTCGACAGCTTATGAACGTAGTGCGTCCATCCATAGCTCTCCGAAATATTAGACCGCAGTATGCTCTGCAAGTGTGTGAAGGTCGTATGCATAAAATAACTTAAATGACAAGGTTATACTACGCCTTGCTGGCTCTAGTGCTCTCCACAACGACACTCCTAGCACAGCAAGGAACAATCAAAGGACAGGTATATAGTGCGACAAGTCACGATCCCCTAGAGTTCGCCACTGTGCGAATCCAAGGTACGACCCAAGGAGCGACAACGGACTCACTTGGGCGCTTCACTATCCCCAGCGTTCAGCCGGGCTTCGTCCGCCTCGTGGTGAATATACTCGGGTACGAGACGACGATTTCCTCGGAAGTCCACGTCCTCGGTAACCAAACGAGCTTTATTGACATCGCCTTAAACGAGACCTCAACCAGCCTAGCCGAGGTGCTTATCCGTCCCAATAGACTCCTCAAGCGAGCCGAGAGTCCACTCTCTATCCAGACGCTCGGCATCAAGCAGATCGAGAAGAGTGCAGGAGCCAATAGAGATGTCTCGAAGCTCGTGCAGACACTGCCTGGTGTCGGGGCAACAGACCCTAATCGCAATGACCTGATCGTGCGTGGTGGGGGGCCTTCAGAGAATGTCTTTTACCTAGATGGTATCGAGATCCCCGTGATCAATCACTTCGCTACACAGGGTGCCTCGGGGGGGGGCGTGGGGATGATTAACCCTGACTTCGTCCGAGAGATTAACTTCTATACGGGTGCTTTCCCTGCAAGTCGAACCAATGCGCTAAGCTCCGTGATGGAGATCAAGCAGCGAGACGGTGACACAGACCGCATGCACATCAAGGCTTCGGTTGGTGCCTCCGATGCTGCCCTTACCCTAGAGGGGCCACTAGGGCGTAAGTCGTCGATCATCGTGTCGGCTCGTCAGTCTTACCTGCAGTGGCTCTTCAAGGCCATTAAGCTACCCTTCCTCCCGACCTACAATGACTTCCAGCTCAAGTATAAGTATCGCTTCGATGCCCACCATGAGCTGTCCATCGTGGGTATTGGGGCGATCGACAATATGCGCCTCAATAGCCAGCTACAGACCACGGGCACAGAGGTACAGCGGTATATCCTGAGCTATCTCCCCGAGTACAAGCAGTGGAACTACACGATTGGTGCTGTCTACAAGCACTATGGCAGGGGGCATGTGGATAGCTGGATGCTTAGCCGCAATATGCTACGCAATGGTAGTGTGAAGTATCAGGATAACGACCCTGTTCAGGGCAAGCTCTCGGAGTACCAGTCCGATGAGACGGAGAACAAGCTACGCTACGAGCGTATGTACACGGGGCTACCCTTCAAGCTCAGCTTCGGGGCTGGCCTACGCTACGCTGATTATAGCAACGATGCCGAGAGGCTCATATACCAGTCGGGGCGTATCGTGCCCGTCTCGTATGATGCCCGTGTCAAGCTCTTCGCCTACTCCGCCTTTGCTCAGGCTTCGGACGAGTATCTGAACCAGAGGCTCAAGCTCTCGCTCGGGGTCAATCTCGTGGGCAATACGCTCAACTCCACAATGAGCAACCCCCTCCCCCAGCTATCCCCACGACTCTCGGCTTCGTTTGCCCTAACGGATGACATCGACCTAAATGCTAATCTCGGACGCTATGCCATGCAACCCTCCTACACGACCATGGGCTACCGAGCCTCGGACAGGAGCTATGTGAACAAGGAGCGTCTACGCTACATCATGTCGAACCAAGCCGTGCTCGGGGCTGAGTACCACCCAGGAGACTACCTTCGCTTCTCGGCTGAGGGATTCTACAAGGCCTACAGTGGCTACCCGATCTCTGAGCGAGAGGGGGTGAGCCTAGCCAGCAAGGGTACGGACTACGGGCAGGTAGGGGATGAAGCCGTTCTGTCTAAGGGGCTAGGTCGAGCCTATGGTGTGGAGGTCGTAGCCCGCTTGATGCCTTGGCATCAGCTCTCTGCGACGGCGACCTACACCATGTTTAGGAGCGAATTCACCGACATCTCGGGTATCTACCGCCCTTCGTCATGGGATACGAGGCAGATGCTCAACCTCCTAGTGAGCTATCGTCTGGGCAAGAGCTGGTTCCTCTCGGCACGCTGGCGCTACATCGGTGGAGCACCCTATACCCCGATTGATATGGAGCTATCGACAAATAAAGACGCTTGGGCTGTCACACATCGCGCCTATCCGGACTACGAACGCTTCAATACACTGAGACTGACCGACAAGCACCAGCTCGACCTGCGCCTCGACAAGGAGTTCTACTTCAAGCACTGGATGCTCAACCTCTATGTCGATATACAGAATGCCTATCTGAGCAGTTCGGTCAGTGCCCCTATCTATACCAACCTCGATGCTTCGGGTCGTGTGATGGATGACCCCACCGATCCCAGCCGTCATCAGCTACGGAAGCTAGACTATTATAGCAAGCTCGTACTCCCGACTCTGGGGCTGATCGTTAAGATTTAGTAGGAGCATGCGTATCGTCTACCATGCCCTGCAGTATTGAGCCCCCCTACCCTATTTCTCTTCTATTACCTTACTCAATCGTTAGCCATTCTTTTATTGACTACACACTAAGGATCTACAAAAAACCTATACACATGGACAAGAAACACGATTTAGATTCATTTATATCTTTTTCGCTACATTTGGATCGTTATTAATCACAAACACATCAAACGTATGGATAAGAAACAAAGTCACCTAGGCATCCGCTTAATACTCGCATCCCTTTTCCTCTTCATAGGGATGACGATGAGCCATGCCCAAACCAAATCACAGCCCACTAAGGAAATGACTGCCTCAAGCCAAGATGATCCAGAGAAAATCTATGAATCAGTGGACGAGTCACCCATTTTCCCAGGAGGATTTAAGGCTCTCATGAAGTATCTAGCCAATAACATCCAGTATCCCAAAGAGGCAGTCAAGAGTAAGATTCAAGGGAAGGTAATCTTACAATTTGTCATTGAACGTGATGGCACCATAGGGGATATTGGTGTCCGCCAAGGCGCCGATCCACTACTAGACGCAGAGGCTATCCGTGTCGTGCGCTCCATGCCCCGTTGGACACCTGGGAAAAAGGATGATAAAGCTGTACGCTGTCGCTTCATACTCCCAGTAGTCTTCCGCCTCTAAAATAGGGCTGCTACTAGTCAAAATAAAAAGTGAGGGGGAGCTAGCTATTTGGCTAGTTCCCCCTCACTTAGTTTTATGATTTAGACCCCTTTCTGCTTACTTTTTATGACTAACACACCAGTCATAGGCATTACGGAAAGCCTTCAGCCAAGGTGTGGCTTCGTGTTCAGAGCAGAGAGCATCTGGATAATACGCACACTGCCAAGGGAAGATAGCACGCTCAGGGTGAGGCATTAGTGCCAGATGCCTACCATCTGCACTACATAGCCCTGCGATTCCACTCGGTGATCCATTCGGGTTCGCAGGATAGGCATCATATGCATAGCGAGCGATAACATGATAGCGGTCTTGCTCATAAGGTAGAGCAAACTTTCCTTCGCCATGCGCCACCCAGACACCAAGAGTTGTACCCGAGAGATTACCCAGCATCACGGAGCTGTTCTCTGGGATTGTAAGACTGACGAAAGCACTCTCAAACTTGTGCGAATCATTGTGCTCCATACGGAGCTTCTGCTCATGCTCTGGGTAGAGAAGTCCAAGCTCTGCCATAAGCTGACACCCGTTGCAAATACCTAGGCTCAGTGTATCAGGCCGTGCATAGAAGCGGTCAATCGTAGCCTTTGCTTGCTCGTTGTAGAGGATGCCCGCTGCCCATCCCTTTGCTGAGCCTAAGACATCTGAGTTTGAGAACCCTCCACAGAAGACAATCATCTGCACATCCTCCAGCGTTTCACGTCCAGCGATGAGGTCGGTAAGATGTACATCTTTCACATCGAAGCCTGCTAGATAGAGTGCATAGGCCATTTCACGTTCGCCATTCGTTCCCTTATCTCGAAGGATAGCTACACGGACAGGTGCTTTGGTCGTACGATTTGGATCAGCATGGAGTTCTTTGAACGTGCCCGTGAACCCCTTGGGAAAGACGTAGCGAAGAGGTTGCGTCTTATAATTTGCGTAGCGTTCCTTAGCCAGGCTCTCCCCACTCTGGTACTGATCCATGAGGAAGGATGGGCGATACCAAAGATCTCGCTTCTCATCAATGTTGAGTGTGAGTACTTGCTTTCCTTGATGTATCTCCAGTGTACGCCCAGAGACAGTAGGAGTAGCAATACGAGCAAAGCCAATACTAGCACTTGTCAGCACCTCTTCGAGTAGCTCGGGAGCAGAGGTCTGAACTAGTACACCGGGGTTCTCTGCGAAGAGAAGCTTAACAAGGTCGGGCTCTGGTATAGCACTTAGATCCACCTGAAGGCCTCCCTCTTCATTAGCAAAGCACATCTCTAGAAGAGCTGTCACCATACCTCCTGCCGAAATATCATGCCCTGCAACCAGCACTCCACGTTGTAGCAACTCTTGGACAGCAGCGAATGCCTCACGGAAGTATTCGGGCTCACCAATGTAAGGAGTCTCATCCCCTAGCTTACCAAGTGCTTGAGCAAAGGCTGAGCCTCCGAGTACAAGTGGAGCAAAGCTAAAGTCAATATGATAAAGTGGATACTCTGGCTTAGGGACAAGAACAGGTGAGAGTACCTGTTTCACATCCGACACCTCACCAATGGCACTGATAATTACTGTACCTGGACTAAGCACCTTTGTACCATCGGGATACTTTTGTGTCATCGAGAGGGAGTCCTTCCCAGTGGGGATATTAATTCCTAGCGAAATAGCCAGAGCAGAAGCTGCTTCCACAGCGTCATAAAGGCGTGCATCCTCTCCTTCATTCCGACAGGGCCACATCCAGTTAGCACTAAGTGAAACACCCTCCAGCCCATAGGTAAGAGGCGCAAAGACTATGTTCGTCAGAGCTTCAGCGATGGCAAGCTGTGAGCCAGCAACAGGATCAACAAGCGCCGCTGCTGGTGCATGACCTATGGAAGTTGCTATCCCTGCCTGCCCACGGAAATCCACAGCCATTACGCCACAGTCACTCAATGGTAGCTGGATAGGTCCCTGACACTGCTGGCGTGCTACACGACCCGTCACAGAACGGTCAACCTTGTTTGTCAGCCAATCCTTACAGCCTACCCCCTCCTGCTGGAGGACAAGGTCAAGATATTCCTCTAGCTTTGCTGGCTCATAGACTAGTGGTGCATATTGCCGCTCTACAGTCTTGTCATACATATAGGTCTTCGGAGCAGAGCCAAACATATCCGAGAGAGCAAGGTCAATAGGCTTATCCCCTCCCTTCTCCTCGAAGGTAAGGTGCATATCACTTGTCGTTTCCCCTACAACATACATCGGAGCACGCTCACGCTCGGCAATGCGAGCAATGCGCTCTAGGGCTTCTTCCTTGACAAGTAACCCCATACGCTCCTGACTTTCGTTACCGATAATTTCACGGGAAGAAAGCGTTTCATCTCCAATCGGAAACTTGGATAGATCGAAATGCCCACCCGTCGTCTCTACGAGTTCGGATAGACAATTCAAGTGTCCCCCTGCCCCGTGGTCATGAATAGAGATGATGGGGTTATCCTCTGTTTCAGCTAAGCTTCGGATAACATTCTCCACACGCTTCTGCATCTCGGGATTGGATCGTTGTACGGCATTCAGCTCTATGGCTCCTGCATACTGACCTGTATTGACCGAGCTAACAGCACCACCCCCCATACCGATCCGGTAGTTATCACCACCGAGTAGGACTACCTTCTCATTGGGCTCAGGTGTTCCCTTCTGAGCATCGGAGCGTCGTGCATAGCCGATGCCGCCCGCGAGCATTATGACCTTATCAAAGCCATAGCCGACTGCTTCGCCTTCCTCTTTATGCTCAAAGGTCAGCACTGAGCCACAGACCAAGGGCTGACCGAACTTATTACCGAAGTCACTTGCCCCATTTGAAGCCTTCGTGAGTATCTGCTGAGGCGTCTGATAGAGCCATGGGCGTGCGGGGAAGTGCTTCTCCCAAGCACGCTCTCCTGCGAGGCGTGGATAGCTGGTCATATAGACTGCTGTCCCTGCGAGAGGGACACTAGCACGACCACCTGCCATACGGTCACGTATCTCTCCTCCAGTACCCGTAGCGGCACCATTAAAAGGCTCTACCGTTGTGGGGAAGTTATGCGTCTCAGCCTTTAGGCTCAGCACGCTATCTACTCTTTTTCGTTCATAGTAGTCTGGGCGATCAGCAGAGGCGGGAGCAAATTGCTCCAGATCCTTAGGGCCATCGATGAACGCTACATTATCCTTGTAGACTGAGACTAAGTGATTCGGATTGGCAGCACTTGTATCCTTAATCATAGAGAAGAGTGAAGCCTCCTGCTCCTCTCCATCAATGACGAACGTACCACCGAAGATCTTATGTCGACAATGCTCTGAATTGACCTGTGAGAAACCAAAGAGTTCACTATCGGTCAAAGGTCGCCCTAATCGCTTCGCAAGACCCTCAAGGTACACCATCTCCTCCTCACTCAAGGCTAAGCCCTCTGCTTCACTATAAGCTCGAATATCCGTGATATGACGAATAGGCTCTGCTTCATGCTGCGTAACAAAGACGCTCTGATCAATCCCCTCGTAGAGGTACTGCAGCATCGGATCAAAGGGTGAATCTACGCCCTGCACCTCTGCGAACTCCTCGATACGGATGACATCCGTGATATTCATATTCCTCACGATCTCCACGGCGTTGGTACTCCATGGTGTCACTAGCTCACGCCGTGTACCGACGAAGTAGCCCGAGAGCGACCTCTCATCAAGAGGTAAGGCTCCACCAAAGAGCCACGACAGACGCTCCAGCCACTCTGCCCGTAGCGGGCTATGGCTCTCGACAATATAAAGAAGTGAGGTGTTTGGCCTTCTGAAGAGGGTAATCATTCTGATAGGTTATAGTGATAATGTACGAGAAAGCATACCTATTAAGAGCTCTAGCAAAGCTCTGCGCAAAGATAGCTAAAAAGCAAGGCTTCACAGACTAGAGTCTTTGCTACTCTGTAGTCTGTGAAGCCTAATATCTATCTATTATCTCTTAGGGGAGAGGATAGCACCCTTAGCTAGGGATGCGAAGGGTACGTCCGATACTCAGTTTCTGCTTGGATGAGATGCCGTTGGTACGACAGAGCTTCGAGACGCTGACCCCATAGTGGCGAGCGATTGTAGACATTGTTTCGCCCTTCTTGATGCGATGTGTCTTAAACTGCTCTTCGTTTGCCTCTCCACTCTTCTTTGGCTTGGCTACTGCACGTGCCACGGCGAAGGAGCGGGGCGTCTGATAAGCACCTTTAACGAAGGCAAAGACGTCAAAGCGAGGGACACCAGCAACGAAGTCAAAGAGATCCGTAGGGTCTAGAGGAATACCCATGAAGCGGGCTTCGAAGTGAAGGTGTGGCCCTGTGGAGCGTCCTGTACTTCCACCAAGTCCAATGGGATCACCCGCCTTGACTACAGTACCCTCACGGGCAATGGCTCGGCTCATGTGACCATATACGGTCTCTAGACCATTAGGGTGGCGAATGACTATGTAGTTACCATAGCCTCGTCCTTCGTACGAACGGATACGAACCTTGCCCGAGAAGGCTGCACGTATCGTATCTCCCGTACTGAGCTTCAGGTCCACACCGTAGTGCATACGCCCGAAGCTATGACGGTAACCATAATTGGATGTTACCTGTCGTGTACCAATAGGCATCACGAACTCTTGTAGGTCGATATCCTGCCTGTCGGGGATATCCACCGCCATCCCAGCGAAGGGATTCACGTGGCTTCCCCAGGAGTCTTCGCCGTAGATTTCGGCGGCAGGGGCTTCGAGATCTTCTTTCTCTTTGCTTGCCTTGAGATCAGCCGTCCGGCGTTGTTTCTCTTTGAGCAGTCGGCTCTTGATCTCTAGTCGGTCGGCTAGTAGCAGGTGCTCACCCGACTGAATCTGGGAGCTCTGCTGACCGGCTGTCGTGCGTGTCTCCTTCCTTGGTGTCTGAGCCTTCTCACTAGGCGTACGCCAGCTCGTGAGGCTGAGGGCTACTAGACACAGAGATGCGCATAACAGTTGCGTTTTTTTACTTGTCATACCAGCTTTTGAGTGCTTAAAATCTGCTTGCTTATCACTAAAAAGGCGTGAGAACGCTTCTCTCACTTTGTCCATCTTCACCACAATTAATGACCACGGACGAATGCAAAGATAATCAAATACTTATAATAGCAACACCTGCACATTATCTCCACTTTTGTGCGAGTCTTAAGGATACCATGCAGTTTTTTTTATAGTAAAGGAAACTATGTATAGTAGATCTGTATTCAATAACCCAATTACTCTAGAATAGGGATACATTTAGCGTTCTTTAGCAGAAGTATAGAGTCCGAGACATTTAGCCCATTTCCCAAAATTATAACTTCATCTCCTACTCGATTAGAGGTACATTGAGACAGACTGTATCGAATCTTCCTATGTGAAGAGTAGAGCTGTAGAATGAAATCTGTATTATCATAGGACACTAACCATTTTTTAGTCAGGCTCTCAACCCGCTCCCTCAATTTGATGTGATGTGCATCCTGAAAGTAATTCATATAGAGAGAAGAAGCCTTCTTATAGTATGGAGGATCCAAATAGACGAGGTAATCATCTGGTGCCTTATCAATACGATCTATGAAATCTATACCATCTTCATTAGATAGGTGTATTTTACTAGACTCTTTAGCAATGCTCAGAATACGAGAAATAAGATCCTTTCTGTTAAACCTAGCATCTAGCTTGTACTTCCCGGACTGAAGCAATCCTCCAATTGGTCCACCTTTAATGATTCCAGAAACATTAGTTCGATTGAGGAAGAAAGTAGACTGACCTAGCTCCAAGAAATCAACCGAATTCTTACTTTTCTGCAGTTCTCGAAAGTACCTCCAATTATTGATGCTAATTTCCACTTTATCTATCCAACGACAGAACTCTTCAGGGTAATTGAGTACACTGTACCAAAAAGAATAGATAGATCTATCTAAATCATTAATACAAATCATATCAACATAACGATCCATCAACAACTGCAGGGCTAAGCCAGCTCCCCCTGCATAAGGTTCAGCATAGCCAAAGCCTACCAACTCATTCTCAAGAATGAGTTTGGCGATAAATGGATAGATTCGCCTCTTTCCGCCAGGATATCTTAATGGAGACAAGTGTTTCGTCACAAAATGCATCTATTTCTTTTTTCCATGAGATACGCTTAGTATAGCACCTAGGATGAGAGCGATAGCCTCAGTCTGAGCATAGCTATCAGGAGACATCGTATAATAGTGTGCTCCGGCATTTAGAAGACCCCAAAGTGTCTCTTTTTGTACACTCAAGTTATGAAGCTTGGTGCTTTCTTCTTTTGTGAGAAGTTTTTTAGCCTTATCAAAGAATTTATTTATATAATCCTGCTCCTTATCTGAATCACCTAAAATACTTTTACTTGCAGCCTCACATAGAAGACGTAAAGATAGGCGAATAATATAGGGAAGAGTGACTCCCTTATCATTTCCAGTTGAGCGCTTCTTCCACAATACATCTAACCACTCTATGTCTCTATAGAAATTATTAATAACCCCTACCTCTAGTTCTAGGGATTTCCCAAAGAGAGGAGGCTTCTCTTCCCGTACCCTACGGGTACGCTTAGGCTGTCCTCCCTCTACCTCCATTTGTGATGTTGTAACTACATTGTTTTCAGAATTACCCACAGCTAGATCGGCCCCAATAGCAATAGGCTCTCTGTCTTTATTCTTCTCAATAGTTCTTTTCACCTCTTCTGAAAGCGCCTGGAAGACCTTTCCTCTATTTATACGGGTTGTAATTCGAGATCCTTCTACTGCACTTTCCAAATCATCCAGGATTATCTCTAGCTCTTCTTGAGAATGACGGCTGAACAATTTATCATTTTCACGCAGGATACCCATTTGACTTAAGTTTTCCTCTGTGATTACTTCGTCTTTGACAAAACGCTGATTCAAGGGAGAACCATTCCTCCTAATCCGACCACCTAATTGTTCATCAAACAAAATAAATAGACTTTTCTCCTTTCCTCTGTACCTGTACATAAACCAATCGCGCTCCAAAGGCCTCCACGTCCCCGAATCCGCATGCTTCCTTTCGATAAACTCAAGGGCAATATCTTCAAGACAAACATTGCACGGAAGGGTACTAGGAATGTCCACTTCTTCTAATGCTCTTCTATATGGATTTACAAGATCATCTTCTAAGTCTGCTAGATCTATTTCATGCTTAATCTTAGCTAGGATAATTCTACGGTTTCCATCATATACAATAGGCTTTTCGTCCTTATATACAACTGTGGGAAGTTCACTTTGATCATAGCGCTTTCCCATTTTTGTGATGAGAGACATCAAATCCCATACCTTCTCCTCTTTCCTTCCCTTATTAGGTTCTTTTAGAGCTTGTCTGATGATTACGCTATTTTCCCGTGCTTCAATCGGATCTCGAGGATTTTCTGACCAAAGAACCAAATCCTTAAGGCTAATACTCCTAATCTCTTGTTCTCCCATTTCCTTAATCTAATCTCAATATGAAATTTCAATATCTACCACCCGAACTTAGTGATAAGGCAAATATAAGCAATTAAAACATTCAATCCAATGTCATACGGACTCTGGATAGATAACGGGAGAGGAAAGTTAAGCTCTAAGTTTAATAATAAGAAACACGATATATACAACTATAATGCTTTGCTCTGCCCCTCGAATAAAGTCGGAGGAGTCGAAGGTATAGGCCCGATTAACCTCTGACATAACAACCTCTGTTTAAAACATTTACAATGGACATCAACGAGTTACCATAAGTCGTTTCAATGACTTACCATAACTCGTCGTAGCGACTTACCACAACTTGTTTGAACGAGTTACCATAACTCGTTGAAGCGAGTTATGGTAACTCGCAGTAGGCTCTTTCATCAGCTCACATAACCCTCTGATTAAAGACACATTACACCATATTCAACGAAGGGGGAAAGAGGCGCATCGTGGTAGAGGCTTGATTGCGTCTAAGGTTACCTCTACTTCTGTACAATATTCTTACTATCTTTCGCTTGTAATTCTTAGGATTTACATACAATAGCGGAGGGAGCGGATAGCAAGGGGGATAGATAATAGACTTATGGATAAGCGATATTCAGCAATGAGAGATATATCTGTAACATTTATCATACTTCACAAAAACAATGAGCAACGTATTCGCCCAAAACGCAGACTATCTATTCATGATAGGACATGCGACAAAAGCCCCATCTGGGCATAATACCCAGCCATGGTCATTTAAGATTAGTGAATCAGAGATAGATATTTATCCTGACTTCACAAGAGCACTACCCGTCGTAGACCCAGACAACCGAGAGCTCTTCGTCAGCCTTGGTTGTGCAGTCGAGAACCTATGTATCGCAGCCAGCCACAAAGGGTATAGTACCCAGGTGGTGGTTACTGGAAGTGGCGTTATAAAAATCATGCTTTCGCAAGGCTCCACGCCCAACGAGCCTTCCTCCTTATTTCCCCAAATACCGATACGGCAAACAAACCGAAGCCTCTATAACGGGCAAATCATACCCGATGATGATATAGCTTCACTAGAGAGTATCGATACAGAGGCTGACGTGAGCGTACACTTCTTTAGGATTGGCTCACCAGAATATGAGATCATCTCCAATATGGTGTATCGGGGAAATAGCCTGCAATTAAACAACAGAGCGTTTAAGCGAGAGCTGCAACACTGGATGCGCTACAACAAAAAGCACCAGGACGCAACGTACGATGGGTTGAGCTACGCTGTCTTCGGAGCGCCCAACATCCCCCGTTTCATCGCCAAGCCAATCATCAGTAGCATCATCAATGAGAAGTCCCAGAACAAAACAGACCGGAAGAAAATAGCATCCTCTTCTCATTTTATTCTACTCACGACCTCGGACAACACGATTGAGCAGTGGGTAAACTTAGGGAGGACTCTAGAGCGCATCCTACTGAAGACCACCGAAATGGGCATTGCACACGCCTACCTGAATCAGCCGAACGAATCCGGCGAATTGGCCTTGGAAATGGCGCAAAAGCTCGGCATCCCCAATGAATATCCCACCATACTCATCCGTGTCGGCTATGGGAAAAAGATGCCATATTCATTGAGAAGGGCTATAGAATCCTGTATTCTTGGCTGAGCCTCTCCAAACACCGGAGGAGTGTCTACCATCAACCCACTCCCCTACCCCAGCACGAGACAAACAATCAATCCTTTGTCGCAAAGGCCAATGCTTAACCGCCGTAAGAGACCTAAAATTACCCTATAGGAGAAACTGTATTATCCTATAGGAGAAATGAAATTACCCTATAAGAGAATGAAAGTTGTCCTATAGGGTAATTTCATTTCTCTTATAGGGCTATCTGGAGTTGGGCAGTATCTCAACGCAAGTCATAGTAGCCACCACCCCGACGACAGAATGGAGAATTAAGGCTTTCGTATCTTTGTGATGGGGTGTAGACGGAGACTAGAGTACACTTTTCACATAGAAGTAGCTATTGAACAAAACTCCATACAGCCCTCTCTTCCACTTTTTACCCTACATATTCATGCCACAGCGACTATTCCTACTCGATGCTTACGCCCTGATCTATCGGGCATACTATGCCTTCATCAAGGCTCCTCGTATCGATAGCCAGGGACGAAATACCAGTGCTATTTTTGGCTTCGTGCTGATGCTGGAGGACCTGCTGGGGAAGGAACAGCCCGATGAGCTTGCCGTGGTCTTTGACCCAGCGGGTGGGACGTTCCGCCACAGAGAGTACCCCGACTACAAGGCTCAGCGAGAGGAGACCCCCGAGGGCATACGTATCGCCGTCCCCATCATCCGCCAGCTCCTAGAGGCCTACCGCATCCCCGCTGTGGAGGTGGCGGACTACGAAGCTGATGACGTCATCGGGACGCTAAGCCATCGGGCTGCGAGTGCAGGGCGAGAGGTCTATATGGTCACCCCCGACAAGGACTACGGTCAGCTCGTCACGGAGCAGGTCAAGATGTATCGCCCGATGCAGGGCGGTGGCTACGAGGTGTGGGGCGAGAAGGAGATACTGGAGAAGTTCGGACTCAGTTCTACCAAGCAGGTCATCGACTACCTTGCCCTCCTCGGGGACAAGGTGGACAATATACCCGGGTGCAAAGGCATCGGGGAGAAGGGAGCGCAGAAACTCCTAGCTGAATATGGCTCGGTGGAGAACCTCCTAGCACACGCTAGCGAGATCAAGGGGGCTACGGGTAAGAAGCTCCTAGAGGGCGAGGCCGATATTCGCCTATCGTACTACTTGGCTACCATCCGCACCGATGTGCCCCTGGACTACACCCCAGGAGACTATCGGAGGGAGGAGAAGGATGAGGAGGCCGTACGTCGCCTCTTCGAGGAGCTGGAGTTTCGCACGCTCCTGAGTCGGGTGCTTGGCAAGTCGCCTGCGCCCGCCAAGGCTAAGCCCGCTCTTCCCCCAGATGACCTCTTCGCCAGCCTAGAGGAGACGGAGGAAGCCAATACTCCAGCCCCGACGACGATACCCCCAATGAAGATCGAGGTGCTTCGTGCCGAGACGCTCCCTGCCTTCCTAGAGCGAGCACGGGGAGCGAAGGTGCTTGCCCTAGATACCGAGACCACGAGTGTCGATGCTCTGAGGGCGGAGCTGGTGGCCGTTACCTTTGCCTTCGATGCTGAGACGACCTATTACCTAGATGTCCCTCAGGGAAGGGAGGAGGCCTGCGAGCTACTAGGGCAACTTGCCCCGATCCTCCGGCAAGCGGATACACTCAAGGTGGGACAGAACCTCAAGTACGACCTGCAGGTACTCCGTTCGTATGGTGTGGAGGTCGGGGGGCCTCTCTTCGACACCATGATCGCCCACTATCTCCTCTACCCCGATATGCGTCACGGTTTGGACGAGCTGGCGGACAAGTTCCTCGGGTATAAGATGATGTCCTTTGAGGAGATGATCGCCCCACAGAGCCCTCGGCAGTTTGATCTGCGTCAGGTCGAGCCCGCTCGCCTCCAGTTCTACGCAGCCGAGGACACGCACATCACCTACCTGCTCTACGAGTACCTCTATGAGCGACTCGAGAAGGCTGGGCTCATGAAGCTCTTTACAGAGGTGGAGATGCCTCTGGTGAAGGTACTCCTTGGGATGGAGCGAGAGGGGGTAAGGCTAGACAAGTCGTGCCTCGGCCGTCAGGCAGATGAGCTACAAGGTGAGCTGGCTCGTCTTGAGGGTGAGATCAGTCTCCTGCTCGGGCATAGCATCAATGTCAATAGCAGTCGGCAGGTAGGCGAAGCCCTCTTCGACGAACTGCAGATCGTGGAGAAGGCGAAGAAGACAAAGACAGGAGGCTATACCACGAGCGAAGAGGTGCTGGAGAAGCTCCGGGACAAGCACCCTGTAGTAGAGAAGATCCTCGACTACCGAGGCGTGAAGAAGCTCCTCAGTACCTACGTAGAGGCGCTCCCCGAGCTGGTCTACCGAGATGGAAAGATCCACACGACCTTTAACCAAACTATTGCGGCTACGGGTCGTCTCTCCAGCAGTAATCCCAACATCCAGAATATCCCCATACGTACCCCCGAGGGACGAGCCATTCGTGAGGCCTTCGTCCCCGAGGAGGGCTGTACGTTCCTCAGTGCCGACTATTCGCAGATTGAGCTTCGCCTGATGGCGCACTTTAGTGAAGACCCTGCACTGATCGAGGCCTTCCGTTCGGGTCAAGACGTGCATCAGGCGACAGCTGCCAAGATCTACAGCCTGAGCCTCGATGAGGTGTCGGCAGATATGCGCCGAAGGGCTAAAACAGCCAACTTCGGCATCATCTACGGCATCTCTGCCTTTGGACTGAGCGAACGTCTCTCCATCCCACGGCGAGAGGCCAAGGAGCTGATTGATGGCTACTTCGCCTCCTACCCAGGTGTAGCCCGCTATATGACCGAGGTAGTCGAGGAGGCTAAGAAGCGGGGCTATGTGACGACCCTCCTCGGTCGTCGCCGTCTCCTGCCCGACATCAATAGCGCCAACGCAGTGGTACGTGGCTATGCCGAGCGAAATGCTATCAACGCTCCTCTACAGGGCTCCGCTGCCGACCTCATCAAGATAGCGATGATTCGCCTAGAGCAGTCCATCCGAGAGCGAGGCCTTCGTAGTAGAATGATCCTGCAGGTACATGACGAACTGAACTTCAATGTCCCCCTCGACGAACTCGACGAGATGACCACCCTCGTACGTGAGGTGATGGAGTCCGTCTATCCCGACCTGCGTGTGCCCCTTGAGGTAAGTATCGGGCACGGTGCCAACTGGCTCGAGGCACACTAAGACCTCCCCCTTCCCTAGACCCCAACTAAATGATACATCATACTATGGTACGAAAGATCCTCTTTACTCTTACGCTCCTTAGCTCGGTGTCGCTCGTGAGCCTAGCCCGAGAGGAGCGTCCCCTTTGGCTTCGCTACCCTGCGATCTCGCCCGATGGGACGAAGGTTGCCTTTACATATCAGGGTGACCTCTATACCGTCCCTACCTCTGGGGGTGATGCCCAGCGCCTCACCTCGGGTAGCGCCTACGAGTGTCACCCCGTCTGGTCGCCTGACGGGAAGCAGATCGCCTTCACGAGTGACCGAAATAACAGCGGGACGAACATCTACATCATCTCTGCCACCGGGGGCGAAGCTCGCCAGCTGACGACCCACTCGGGGACGGAGATCCCCTATGCCTTCACTCCCGATGGCGCCCATGTACTCTTCAAGGCACATATCCAGGATCCTGCCCACTCCGCCCTCTTCCCTACCTCTATCTTGACTGAGGTCTATCGGGTATCCGTCCGAGGAGGGGCACGCCCCGAGCTCCTACTAGCTACGCCCGCAGAGGCGATCAGCATGAGTGCGGATGGTCGGCGCATCCTCTATCAGGACATCAAGGGCTTTGAGAACGAATGGCGTAAGCACCATACCTCGTCTGTGGCTCGTGACCTCGTGGAGTATGATCTGGACAAGAAGATCTACCGCTACGTCCTACAGCACCCTGCGGAGGATCGCAACCCACTCTATGCTCCTGATGGGAAGAAGCTCTACTTCCTCAGTGAGCGAGGCGGAGGCTCGATGAATGTCTATGAGGGTGACCTCTCGGCAGGTAGCACCGAGGCGAAGGCTCTCACTCGCCTCAAAGGTGATCCCGTACGTTTCCTATCTGTGTCGAAGGGGGGGCTACTAGCCTTCGGCTACGCTGGAGAGCTATACACCTTGACTCCAGGCAAGGAACCTCAGCGCATCTCTGTGCGCATCACCAAGGATAGGGAGAGTGACGAGCAGCTCCACCTCTCTATGTCTCGCTCCTTAGGCTCCTCGGCGGTCTCACCCGATGGGAAGCAGATCGCCTTCCTCTCACGTGGGGATATATTCGTCACTTCGGCAGACCATAGCACGACGAAGCAGGTGACTCACGGCTCGTTCACGGGTCGTGGGATGACCTTCGGAGCAGATAACCGCACGCTAGTCTATGCCTCTACGAAGGAGGGTTCTTGGGAACTCTATCGGGCACGCATCGGACGTAGTGAGGATCCCAACTTCCCCAATGCAACGAATATCATCGAGGAGAAGCTCTCCCTCGGGGTGAAGGGGGAGAAGATGTACCCTCAGTTCTCTCCCGATGGTAAGGAGCTCGCCTTTGTGCTGGATCGCTCTAAGCTGATGGTCTATAACCTGCAGACGAAGCAGCTGCGCACCATCACCGACGGTTCCCAGCACCACGAACGTTCGGGAGGTATAGACTACACTTGGTCTCCTGATGGACATTGGTTCGCTCTGCAGTATGTCGCTCGGGCACATGCCCCCTATAGTGATATAGGTATTGTCAGCGCAGAGGGAGGGAAGCCAGTCTTCAATATCACCAATAGCGGCTACTTCAACACCTCCCCACGTTGGTCTCAGGATGGCAAGGCACTTACCTATATGACCGACCGCTATGGGATGCGTAACCACGCCTCATGGGGCTCGGAGAATGACGTGATGATTGTCTTCCTCACCCGCAAGGGCTACGAACGCTACCGCATGACCGACGAGGAGCGTGAACTCCTGGACGAAGCAGAGAAGCAGGCCAAGGCGAAGGCTAAGACCGACTCTACCAAGACCACTAAGGCCAAGCCCGAGCCTGTACAGCTCGAGCTCGAGGGGATAGAGGATCGCATTGTCCGCCTTACCCCAAATTCCTCTTCGCTCGCAGACGCTATGCTCTCTCCCGACGGGAAGAAGCTCTATTACTTTGCTTCCCACGAAGGGGGCTATGACCTTTGGGTACATGATCTCCTCAAGCACAAGACCCAGCTACAGAAGAAGCTCGACCTAGGCTCTCCCTTCTTTGACAAGGACAAGGAGGGTAAGACGCTCTTTATCCTCGGCAGTAGTCCCCAGAAGCTCGACCCGAAGAACGACGCACTGAAGGCGATCACGATCTCGGGCTCTCGCTCCATCGACCGCGTTAAGGAGCGTGAGGCGATGTACGACGAAGTCGTGCGTGAGGAGGCGGCTCGCTTCTACCGTGCCGATATGCATGGTGTGGACTGGGCACAACTGACGAAGCACTACCGCCAGTTCCTCCCCCACATCACCACGAGCCAAGACTTCGCCGAGATGCTTAGCGAGCTACTTGGCGAGCTGAATGTCTCGCACACAGGTGGACGCTATCGTGCATCGGGCTCTGCCTTCCCCACGGCAGAGCTGGGGCTCTTCCTCTCCTCGCCCAGCCGAGGTGATGGGCTACGTGTGGACGAGGTCGTAGCAGGAGGCCCCTTTGACGTCTCCTGGAGCAAGCTCCGAGCTGGTGCGCTCATCATTGGGATCGATGGCACGCCGATCAAGGAAGGGCAAGACTACTTCCCGCTGCTCAATGACAAGGTAGGCAAGCGTGTCCTTATCACGTTCCGTACGGCAGGGGGAGAGACCATCGAGGAGGTCATTCGCCCCATCTCTCAGGGTGCGCTTTCCTCGCTCCTCTACAAGCGTTGGATCCGTCAGCGTGCTAGCGAGGTCGAGCGTCTCTCGGGTGGACGCCTAGGCTATGTCCATATCCCTTCGATGGGAGACCCCAGCTTCCGTAACGTCTATTCCGATGTCTTGGGTAAGTATTATGGTAAGAAGGGGATCGTCATAGACATCCGCTACAATGGTGGGGGAAGGCTCCACGAGGATATCGAGGTGTTCTTCTCAGGCAAGAAGTATCTCCAGCAGGTCGTCCGTGGTAAGGACTACTGTGAGATGCCCAGCAGACGATGGAACCACCCCTCCGTAATGGTCACCTGCGAAGCCGACTATAGCAATGCTCACGGCTCGCCTTGGGTCTATCAGCACCAGGGCATAGGGAAGGTCGTAGGGATGCCCGTACCAGGCACTATGACGAGCGTCAATTGGGATACTCTCCTAGACCCAGCACTCTACTATGGGATCCCAGCCGTAGGCTATTTGACTGCTGATGGCAAGTATCTGGAGAATACCGAGATGATCCCAGATGTCGTTGTGCCACTAGAGCCACACAAGGTGCTTCAGGGCCACGATACACAGCTCGAGCGAGCCGTAGAGGTCTTACTGAGTGAAGTGAAGAAGTAGCCTCTCGTCCTTTTGAGCTCACCCCTCCCACATACAGATTTTGCCCCCTTACAAACGCCCTAGACACGGGGGATATAAGAGGGGAATCAAAGAGTTACTATAAGTCGCTCAAACGAGTTACCACAACTCTCCTCGACGAGTTACCATAACTCGTTTGAGCGAGTTGTGGTAACTCTTTATGACGACTTATGGCAACTCGTCTCTTCTCTGTTTTTCACCCTTCGTATTTTCTTCCCTCTGAAAAGGTTGTGGAGCCTATACCGAGACACACGTGGAGGATGCTTGATCCTCTGATTTGGTAGTATCAGATTTTGTTGTACCTTTGCAGGGCAAACGGGTCAGCCCAGGTGGCGGAATTGGTAGACGCGCTCGTTTCAGGTGCGAGTGTTCAAAAGACGTGCAGGTTCGATTCCTGTCCTGGGCACAGCCTTGACGCACAGCGTCCTCAGTTTGCAAGCTTCAAATACGCGGGTGGTGAAATTGGTAGACACGCTACTTTGAGGGGGTAGTGCCGGTTACGGCGTGTGAGTTCAAATCTCATCCCGCGTACACGATTTAGAGCGAGACTCATCTAAGAGAAATCTTAGCGAGTCTCGCTCTCGTTTTATCCCTTAATGGACTTCGTTATGATCGTTCACCCCAATGCGAAGATTAACCTTGGTCTCTTCATCGTCGGAAGACGAGAGGATGGCTATCACCTGCTTGAGACAGGCTTCCTGCCTGTCCCTCTCTGCGACACCCTCGAGATTAACTACGCTGAGGGTAGGGAGGATGCGCTGGAGGTCTCGGGCGAAGTAGAGACGGGCACAACACACAACAACCTCGTACTACGTGCTGTACGCGCCTTACGTGAGGAGCATACATTCCCCGCTCTCCACCTTCGTCTGAAAAAGGTCATCCCTTCGGGGGCAGGGCTAGGTGGAGGATCAGCAGATGCGTCCTTTACACTCCGTGCTATTTGTGAGCTTTGTGACTTAGACCTTTCTCTAGAGGAGTTGGAGCGTATCGCCCTCAGACTCGGAGCTGACTGTCCCATCTTCATACAGAATAAGCCACAGGTAGGTCGTGGGGTAGGGGAGCGACTCATACCGATGGATGTCTCACACCTGCGAGGGCTCTACCTGACAATCATAAAGCCAGACCTACACATCGCTACGGCAGAAGCCTTCCAAGGCTTACGTTCCGTCGGCCCCAAGCCCTACACGATAGAGGAAATACTCACCTCACCAGTGGCAGACTGGCGGGATCGGCTCATCAATGACTTTGAGTATAGCCTCTTCCCTAAATATCCCGAATTAAAGGAAATCAAAGACCTACTCTATGCCGAGGGGGCAACCTTTGCCTCGCTCTCTGGCTCTGGCTCATCACTCTATGCGCTCTCCTACGAGCCACTGCCACTGACAAAACTAGAGGCTCCAAGGCGGTTTATTTGGCAGGAGAAGCTCCCTCTTACCTAAGAAAGTTGGAGAAAAAGCGGTACATTTGCCTATAATTCGATATTCTGGATATGTATTTTGATGAACTAGACCTAGAGGATGAAGTGCTAGATGGCCTCGAGGCGATGAACTTCTATGAGACCACACCCGTACAGGAGGCAACGATTCCTTTGCTTCTAGAGGGACGGGATATGATTGCCTGTGCACAGACAGGGACGGGCAAGACAGCCGCCTACCTCCTGCCCATTATCAATAGGCTCAGCCGAGGAGAAGGGGATGAAGAGATGGTCAATGCAGTCATCATGGCTCCAACACGTGAGCTAGCTATCCAGATCGAGCAACAGGTAGAGGGCTTCTCCTACTTCCTACCCATCTCTTCTGTAGCCATCTATGGCGGGACAGATGGCATTACTTGGGAACAACAACGCAGAGGCCTCTCAAAGGGTGCAGACATCATCATCGCCACACCTGGGCGACTACTCTCACTGATCAACCTACAGCATGCAGACCTCTCTGGCGTGAGCTACTTCGTCCTTGACGAGGCTGATCGCATGCTTGATATGGGCTTCCAGGAGGACATTCTCCAGATCAACAATGCCATCCCGAAGAGATCACAGCGAGTGATGTTCTCCGCAACGATGCCACCGAAAATCAAGAAGTTTGCCCGCACCATCCTATCCAACCCCGCCGAGGTAGAGCTAGCCATCTCACGGCCACCTGAGACCATCATCCAGAGTGCATACGTCTGCTATGAAGCCCAGAAGATGCGCATCCTCACTCATCTATTCGAGGAAACACCGCCTACACGCACCATCATCTTCTCTTCGTCAAAGATGAAGGTAAAGGAGCTAGCAGCAGCTATGCACCGCCTCTCAATACGCGTCGAACAGATGCACTCTGACCTCACACAAGAGAAGCGCGAAGAGGTGATGCGCCAGTTTAAGGCAGGTAATATTGACCTTCTCGTAGCAACGGACGTCGTAGCTCGTGGCATCGACATCGACAACATCCGTATGGTCATCAACTACGACATTCCACATGACCCCGAGGACTATGTACACAGAATAGGTCGTACAGCTCGTGGAGGGAATGACGAAGGGCTGGCCATCACATTTATCAGCGAGAAGGAGCAACCAGGCTTTGGACGTATCGAAGAGTTCCTAGGTAAAGTGATTTATAAGATCCCTGTCGATCCATCGTTTGGGCCAACACCTGAGTATCACCCAGAGCAGCGAGTACGCACCGATAGGCGAGGAGGGAAACCCTCATCAGGCTCGGGGAAGAGAGCAGGCTCTCGTGGCGGATCACGAGGACAACGACGAGGCAAGCCCCAGCAAAACAAGCCATCGTCTACTTACTAAAGAATACCCACTTAATTACACTACATATACACTAACTCTACTACATCCATCCCCCGCATGACACCGCAGCTACTCGAAGACATCGCGCAGGAGACCAAGAAAGGACAACATAAGCTCCACGTCATCAACTACCTGCTTGCCCATCAGACTGCCACGATGACCGACATCGCCAAGGAGCTCTATGTCAGCATACCCACTGCGGCCAAGATCCTTCAGGAGCTACAGGAGGGAGGCTGCATTCAGGAGCAGGGAAAGCTCGAGATAGGTATCGGTCGCTTCCCTGTACTTTTCGGACTAAATCCCAAGGGAGGTTACTTCATTGGTGTAGACGTAAAGCGTAGCTACATCAACATCGGACTTATTGATCTGAGTGGGCAGATTTCTCACGAAGATTACGGCATTCCCTACAGCCTGGAGAACACTCCTGAGGCACTGGAGGTCATCTGTGAAGAGATACTCCTTTTCATCGAGCGCCACGAGCTAAAGCAACGAGATATACTCAACATCAATGTCAATATCCCGGGGCGCATCAATCCCGTCACCGGGCACAGCTACAATCTCTTTAACTTCTTCCCCGATCGCCCCTTAGCGTCCATCCTCAGTGAGCGGATCGGCACACGTGTCTCTATTGACAATGATACTCGTGGTATGGCCTTCGGGGAATTCACACAGGGCTGTGCAAAGGATCTCGGCGTGAACTCTGCCCTCTACGTCAATGTCAGCTGGGGGCTAGGTCTTGGGCTGATCCTCGATGGTCAGATTTACTTCGGTAAGTCAGGTTTCTCTGGCGAGCTTGGGCATATCTCCGTCTATAACAACCAGATACTCTGCCACTGCGGTAAGAAGGGTTGCCTCGAGACAGAGGTAAGTGGTCAGGCAATGTGTCGCAAGGTACAGGCTCGAATACGTGGGGGAGAGAACTCCGTCCTCACACCAGCTGTCCTACGAGGAGAAGACCTCAAGATGTCAGACCTCATCCGAGCATGTGCACAGGAAGACATGCTTTGCCTCGAGGTCCTGAGTGAAATGGGTCTACAGCTCGGAAAGCAAATAGCCAATCTCATCAACGTCTTCAACCCTGAGTTAGTAATCGTTGGTGGTAGCCTAGCGGACTCCAACGGCTTCCTCACCCAGCACATCGAGGCCTCTGTACGCACCTATTCGATGAGCGTTGTCACGAAAGATACACGCATCGAGACGGCGACCCTAGGGGACAAGGCGGGGCTCATCGGTGCATGTATGCTTGCTCGCACACGACGCTTCGAAGAGCGCTCCAAATAGCCCTCATCCCTCACTCTTGATTACACAGCTACCAGCAGGGCTTCACCTGGTCTGGTAGCTTTTTTATATCGCCTAAAGGACAAATAGGGTAGGGGAGCAAGACGAGACAAGGTAAACGATTAGGGACAATTAAAATGTCCCTCCATGACTCTAATGAGCTACTGGAGGGACATTTTACTATAAAAACCATACCTATCTATTGAGAACAAGTACTAAGCCCTAGCAGAGGAGCTCACTCACTTTGCAGAGTTGCACATATCTTAACCTTGGTGTAGCCTGCTATACTCTGCCCGCTTTTTCTTTAGATGAATACGTCCGTACGGCGACTCTTAGGCGTTATAGAGGGCTGATTTTCATCCTTGGGATCACGCCGACCAAGTACAACGGCGACAATCGGACGATATTTCTCGTGCCCAAGGATCCCATCATACGCCTCCAGATCAATCCCCTCCATTGGTGTACTATCAACACCTAGGACAGGGAGAGCAGCCAGCAACACACCTAGGGCAATATATACCTGTCGCTCCATCCATGCCCGGACAGCCCCCTCACCATGAGAGGCGATGTAGCCTCGATAGAAGCCTTGTGGTCCCTCAGCTAGACAAGCAATACGCTCCCGTTCAAAAACCTCAACACTCCGATACACGTGGAACACAATAACGTGACTTGCCGCCCTCACACGCTCACTGTTATTCATAGAATGCTCAGAGAGTCGCTCTTTTATTACATCATCCTCAATGATTTCAAAAGCCCATGGCTGGGAGTTGATGGAGCTCGGGGCGAGGCGGAGTATCTCTTTAATTTGATTGATCTCTTCTGCCTGCAATCTATACGTAGAGTCGTAGAGCTTGGTCGTATAACGCTCACGAAACAACTTTAGGATATTCATAATATAGTCTAAAATGTATTATTTTTTCTTCGAGGAAAAAAACCACCAATAGCGAACCTAATGCCCCGCCAATGCACAGGCAAAACAAAGCACAACGAGATAAGACAAGACTTACCATAAGTCTATGCCCGCAAGTTTCCATAACTCTCCTCGACGAGTTACCATAACCTTGCACAACGACTTACCACAACTCATCGCGACGACTTATGGTAACTCATCCCCACCTCCCTTAGAGTCACCAAAGCTACTACAATAGTGCTACGTCTACACCCACCCTTCTGCAGCTCGCGACATCCGCTTACATCCCTCACCATGAAAATCGCCAGAGCTCCCTCTTCACAAGCAGAGGGAAGGGGCATTACATCTAGACACATAAACCTCCATCTTCCCCACAACTACAACCACTCAACTGAAGAGGATAAGACTCGCCCAACCTCGTCAAATCAGAACTAGAAATCAAGAAGGCGGTAACGACGACGCACCTCAGGCATCGACATTCGTTCTTGATAATGCCACCATTCTTTCGCATAAGGACGAAGCCCGACCTGACCAAGGATGCGCCTCATCAGCGCCCTATTCCGTGGCACTTCGGGAGCGAAGACCGCCGAACGCACAAGCTCGCGCTCCCTACCGAGATGAGACGTAGTACCGAAATGGTCAAAGGAGCTACCCATATCCAGCACACGCCCTCGATCATCCATGATCGTTAAATCGACAGCCACCCCATAGTTATGACGACCACCACGATGAGGCTTCGCCACATAGATGCGATTTGGTGTGCCTGCCACCCACTCGTACATACGCCGCTGCATACTCAGCGGTCGGGCAGCATCATAGACAAGAAAGCGATAACCAGGGTACGCCTTCTCCAATAACACCTGAGCACGAGCGAGGGCTTTCGCAAGGTTAGGGTGCAGATAGGCTCTACGCAGATCTCCATACATGTTTGCCCCCATGAAGTTATCCGTCGTAGCATATTTCAACGACACTTGCACACGTGGAGCAACAGTCTGCACGTCTACAAGCCCATGAGCACGCATTAGAGAGTCATACCCCTGAGCATTTAGAGACGCCGCCACAGAGGTGCAGAGAACCACAAAGGGGAACACGACAAACTTTCGCAACGACCTTGACATATAGAACAAACCAAGCACACCCCTAGAAAACAAGCCAAAACAAAGGAGGACTTCATGTGAGGCACATAAGCAACCCCAACACCACCTCCAGAACGCCCAACACAAACACCGCAGACAAACGGCATCAAATCAACCCACCCTTCCACCAGAAAGCATGCTATGCACCAGCAATAAAGAGCAAAGAGGAAGCACCAAAGCGCCAAAAAGCACAGCACCCACAACGGAGAACACAAAAGCCACAAGTAGCAGACCCAGAGACTGCACCACCTCAACAAAGAAAGGCAAGACAAACACAGCCAGACCTCTCAGCTCTCACCACAAGGGGACACTCAACAAAGATAGCCCTTCTACCGCACAACCCAGCAGAAGGAATATAAGCCAAACCCCAACGTTCCACATGGAACAAACCACAGCGATTATAACAACCCACACTACCCCAAGCCCTCAAGCCCCACAGAGGTATGCCCCGCCAAGAGGAGGCACACCAGCTGAAAGCCTTCACCTAGGCCCCAGAGGACAGATATAACAAACTGAGGAATAGACCATTAAGAACATCCAAGACATATCAGAACGAGTTACCATAACTCGCCCGTCACGAGTTATGGTAACTCGTTGTGAAGACTTATGGTAACTCGCCACAAAAAGTTATGGTAAGTCGTTGTCGTAAGTTATAGTAAGTCGCTAGGATGGGCTCATCGCAAACCTCCGCAATCCATTTGCACTGCCCACACAAAGGGAGAGGGAGAGGATGGCGAATCCATACCGTCACCCTATCCCTCGATGCATAAACCACAGCACCAGAGGCAAGAGAAAAAGGACGCCAAGAGCCACAACGAAAGCAATTAGGCAGCTTCAGCGAAAGAGGATCAAGATCTCGGCAGGAGAGAGCTAGCCTTAACTCAAGAGCAGACAAAACTTCCCCAAAGAGCTACTGAGGAGACTGCGTAGAGAGGTTCAGCCCTTCATTCGCCTCTGTCGAGAGACGCTTCGTATCATCGTGGCGAGTGCGTTCCTCATTCGTCTTCAGAGACTTCTTACCCCAGCTATAGGAGAGCGTGAGCTGTAGGCGTGGGCTATGCCAGTTGCGCTCAAAGGAGAATGCAGGCGAGGATAGCTCATATGCCCCACGGGCAATATTCGTATTGAAGAGGTCATGAGCAGCGAGGGCCACACGTAGATCTCCGAATCTCTTGCTCAGCGAAGCATCTACCCACCACTGGCGTTGCATAGCATAGAGACCATACATCAGGCTACTGTAGTAGGTCACACCCAGCTCTGCAGTCCAACCCGAGGGAGTGCCAAGGCTATGCTTATGCTGAGCATAGTAGGCGTTAAAGGTCTTGCTATAGTCGACAGAGGCAACCCTCCCTGCATCCCACTGACGCTGGGCAGCAAGATAAGTAGAGGCCGTCCAGCTCAGCTCTCCATGATGAATAATCGGGATAGGGAGGATGAGAAGCGCACGCAAGTAACGACTATAGTCGAGATTTATTCGCTGGAGAGCATAGGTGCCATGGTCGGCAGTGATCGCCTCCACAACAGGATCTTTGGTATCAACATAGCTCAGCTCCAATTGGGCAGCACGCAGGTAGCTGTAGTTCAGTGTCAGACTTCGACGATAGGAGGTAGCAAGCTGAGTATTCCCTCCACGAGTCAGGAGGCCTGAAGCCGTTGAGGTATAGCCGAGGAGATCTCTATAGCTCGGACGAGTGTAGCTTGAGGTATGAGTCAGCGACACTTGATGTCCCTGAGCAGGCTGATAAGCTAGTGAAGCGTAGGGGAGCAACTCCATCCCTGAATGGGAAAAGCTCCCTATCCCCGTCCCTAGATCCCCTGTACGATCTTCACCCGCAACACGTAGACCTGCATTACCAAAGAACCGAGGGGTACGGAAGCGTAGACTAGCATAGCCCTCAATATCCCATTCACGAAGGGTTGACTTATCCGTTGCAAGTGTCCGCTTTGAGTCTATGGCTACATGGCTTGCCTCTGCTCCAGCATAGAGAGTAAAGACCTTTGAGAGGCGCATAGCGTAGGCAAAGGCAAGGCGCAGGAAGTGGTTATCGTCTTTGTTTGACACGCCCACCACGGGATTACCACGGCGAATATCGGAGCTCCCTTGTGAAGCCTCACCTGTGGTCTGGAGTACCCACCTCTCGGCACGATAGGTATGATAAATCGTACCGTAGGCATTCTTCCACTTCAGGGTGTTACTCAGACGCTCGGTGAACTTGAGGTTCTCATCAGCATAGTTCCACAGGATCTGTGCGCCGAGAGTATTCCTCTTCCCCAGTGTAAGGTCTGTGCCGAGACCTACCTGATGAGAGAGACGCGAGTCGGTACGCAGATCATCCGTATACCCCGTGGAGAAGGTTGTAGTCTCCCGTTTACGTCTGTCACCGAAGGCATAGGAGATGTAGGAGCGGCTATTCCCAGAGCTAAGGTTCACTCTCGCGGAGAGTTGCTCCGAGACGAGGTATTGGTATGTCCCGATAGCACTGGTGAAACCCTTGATGCCTTCCTCAGAAACCGTCTTACGCTTGATGTTGAGGATCGGGGAAGTCACACCGCCATACTCCACACCCGGCTCACGGATGAGCTCAACACTAGAGAGCTCGCTGACAGACATGCTCTGCAGTAAGGCAATCACCTCATCTTTAGTTATACGCTGCTGTCGGCCGTCGATGTAGACGGAGACCTCTGATAGTCCATAGAGTTTGAGGGTATTAGCCCCCTCCAGCTGGAGACCTGGGATGAGCTTCAGCCCGTCTAGTACGCTACCGCCACGAGCATGAGCAAAGGCAGCCTCACCGAAGATGAGGGTGGTACCCTCGTAGCGTACGAGGGGTGCACGACGCTGCACAACGACAGAGGATAACTCACGTGTCAGCTCTACGGGCAGGACGCCCAGCTGTAATCTACCGGAGCGAAGCTCTAGAGAGGGGCGAAGGACAATCGGTTGCTGAGCGAAGGAGGCACCGAGGAGGTACTTCCCAGGTATTGCCTTCAATAGGAAGTAGCCCTTTTCATCGGTAATCGTGCGGAAGCTGGTATCTTTCCCCTCGGCTGTACGCAGAGCGACAAGGGCGTTCACAAGGGGACTCTTGTCCGTCTTGCTAACGAGCGTCCCCTCTAGCCATGCCTCATCTACGCCCTGAGCTAGGGCAACTCCCCCCACGAGAGTGAGGAGCAGAGCGAGTAAGATGTGTCTCATATGATGATGCTTTGTATTGTTAGGTAACTATGTTCCTCTATCGTTAGTGAATGAGTATACACAGGCAAATGTACTAATAGTTTTTCCCCTACAACAACACCTCACACCATGCCTCATCGTGAGGGTAAAGTCCGATAAAGGCCTAGCAATCACTGGATGAAAAACCATCTTCCCCACTCAATTCTCCACCTCTCCCTCTTCTGCATGCGTAAAACACCTATTAAGAAAAGTGAAATGTGGCAAAAGCAGGAGAGGTTAAACACATATCACAAGAGGCTCATTTAACTAACTAGTAAATAGCATTTTACGCACGTCTCACAAAAGGCCTTGATGAGTTACCATAACTCGTCATGACGAGTTATGGTAACTCGCTAAAAAGACTTATGGTAACTCGTCGCAAAATGTTGTGGCAAATCGCTACGGCGAGTTATGGTAAGTCGTTGGGGTACGATCTATGGTAACTCTCTCGATTTCCTTTACACTGTCTTTACATACTTCTGGAGCGGAGGGGCAGGAGCACACCAAAGCAAATAGTTAGGCTCTACGGATAGGGGAGAGCTACGTATCTAGAGAGAGCGGGACAGGATATACTTAGCCTTTTCATTTGCTTAGTCGATAGAGCAGTGTCACCATTTATAGGTATATAGACTAAAAAATTCTTTATTCATTATATTTAAGCTATATTTGCCCCTGTGTTAGGCATTCTAACATATCTATTAATCCAACCGTAAGAAATGTTACAGGAATTCACCCTCAATCGCGGTAGAGCGATCATTAACTTTACCTCGAAGTATTGCGATAATCGTCGCAAGATCCTCAGCAGTTATGCCTATGGGCGTGTGGTAGAGTCCTTCATCCTTCATCTGAAGAAGGACAACCCAATCATCTATGATGCCTTCATCGAAGACTTCAAGACAGATGATAACCTCATCAACTCTCTTATGGAGGTAATCCGCTTCTTGAGTGTCTGCGATGTAGACGAACTCCTAGCGACAAACAATAAGTACGCCCCGTTCTTCAAGGACCGTGACCTCTTCCTCGAGCTTGTAGAGCTACTCTATCACTACTGGCGGCGTATGGAGCGCATCGCCGTTGTACACAACCAGCGTCAGGGTGAGGGACTGCAAAACGTCCGCTTCGTGCAGGCCTACGAACTCTTCAACGAGCTCATCCTCTCCATCTATCGCCGTACCAAGGAGGTGGTCAATGGCTTCGCTAGCCATGTCTACCGACAGACAACTGCAGGCGTGAATGCAGGGCTTATCCTCAACGATGCCCCTTGGAACTGCCCCATCGAGTATAAGGGACTCTCCTCGATCCCCTTCATCGACTCCATCATCATCAACCCCCCATACGTCTCCTACACGAAGAAGAACACGCGCGACGGAATCTTCCAAGAGCATATCTCCAATCCTGTCTCGCACATGATCCTCAGCGAGGACGAATGGTTCCTCTATCCAGCTAAGGTGGGAGACCTGCTGGCCTTCGTGTACTTCCACAAGGACTTTATGTGTCACGGGCTGGGGCTGGCTAACCTATTCGAGCTCGCCAAGCCTAATGAATACATCGGCAAGAAGCCCGACATGATCTATATCTTCGGCTACGAAGATGGTCATGAAGAGAAGCGTACCTTCTACCACAAAGACCGTAAGAACGACATCCTCATCGGCTACGCTAACTACAGCGATGAGATCGACTACTTCGGCTACATGAAGAAGATGCTTCTCACGCTACATAATATCAAACAAATGGAGCGAGGGAACCTGCCTATCCATGGTGCTATGGTCAATATCGTGCTGAAGAATAGTCGGGTGGCAAACATCATCATCATGGGGGACAGTGGCGCAGGTAAGAGCGAGAGCCTCGAAGCCTTCCGTACACTAAACGAGAAGTACATCCGCCACATGCGTGTGATCTTCGATGACATGGGTTACCTCAAGCTCCGTGAGGATGGTTCGATCCGCGCCTATGGTACAGAGATTGGAGCTTTCGTACGTACCGATGACCTCGATCCTATGTATGCATTCTCTCAGCTGGACCGAGGGATCTACACCAATCCCGACAAGATCAATGCCCGAGTAACTATACCAATCTCCACCTACGAGGTTATATCAAAGGGATTCCCTGTTGACTACTTCCTCTACGCAAACAATTACGAGGATGTGGCTCAGAAGATCTCGCTCTTCGACAACATGGATGACGCCATCAAGACCTTCGAGGATGGTGCACGTCGAGCCAAGGGGACAACCACAGAGACAGGACTCGTCACCTCGTACTTCGCCAATCCATTTGGCCCAGTGCAGGAGCGTGAGCTTGCCGAAGGTCTTGTCCGCAAGTACTTCGCTGCTCTCTACAGCACTGGCGTGAAGGTTGGGGAAATGCACACCTCACTCGCCGTAGAGGGTCAGAGCAAGACAGGGCCCCGAGCTGCAGCAGAGGAGCTCTTCAGCATGATTAACGAGGGCTAGCTTCCCCTCTCATATTCCCTCATAAAGTTACCCCACCGCCTCCTTGGGCTTTCCCAAGCGAAGCGGTGGGGTTGTTTTGTCACGTGCTCTCAGGTTTACCAGCTCGTTACAGCGAGGTGCTACGCTATCTCAAGGCAGGAGGAGCGAGCTATCTCCATAACTAAGGAAGCGGAAGTCGTGAGTGAGCGCATAGTCATAGATCCGTCGCCAATCGCTGCCCACGAGTGCGGCAATCAGCAATAGGAGTGTACTATGTGGCTGGTGAAAGTTCGTAACCATCCCTCGAATAACTCGGTAGCGATAGCCAGGAGCAATGATAATACTTGTAGGGAAGACCAGCTGTGTGAGTTCCCAGCGTTGCATGTAATCGATGAGGGCAGCGAAGGCCTCCTCCGTACTCGGGGAGGACACGCAGGCTTTCGGTGCTTCTCCAATCTGTGCTGGGGGAAGCTCGCCCTCCACATCAGCGTAGGGTTGCCACTGGGTAACATGTAGGGTCTCGGGTGAAGCATCGGGATGCTTGAGCAGGAAAGCCCCTAGATGATACAGGCTCTCCAGCGTACGGACAGAGGTCGTACCTATGGCAATGATTGAGCCAAGTCGCTTACGGAGCTTCTCCACAGCCTCCCGAGAGACGCTGATAAGCTCTGCATGCATCTCATGCTCCCCAATGTGGTCAGCCTTGACAGGGCGGAATGTACCTGCCCCGACATGCAGTGTCACATCCAGCGTCTCAATCTCCCTATGACGAAGAGCCTCAAACACCTCGGGCGTGAAATGTAGCCCTGCCGTGGGAGCTGCCACCGATCCCTCACGCTCGGCATAGACCGTTTGGTAGGTCACGAGGTCTCGCTCCTCAGTCTCTCGGTCAAGATAGGGGGGAATGGGTAGAATGCCCATCAGTTCCAGCAGTTCGCCGAATGTATACGCCTCGTTATCCCAAGTGAAAGACACTTCTCCCTCTCCTGTACGACAAGCTCGTAGGGTAACCTTCCCCTTTTCGCCCGAGAGAGGTGCTGTGAGGCTTGTCCCGAGCCTAAAGCGTTTGGCATTCCCCAGCATACAGTGCCAGCTACAGCCCTGTGTCGAGCAGAGGGATAGCTCATAGCTCTCAGGGAGAGCAGGGTCTAAGCAGAAGATCTCGATGCGAGCACCGCTATCCTTGTGGAAGATGAGACGCGCACGGATGACCTTAGAATTATTTCGTACGATAAGGCTTCCCTCGGGAAGGAGATCAGGTAGCTCTCGGAAGGTATGCGTGCTTATCTCCCCCGAGCGGTAGACGAGGAGCTTCGAGCTACTTCGCTCAGAGAGGGGATAACGAGCGATGCGCTCATCAGGCAAGTCGTAGTCGTAATCTGCTATTGCTATATCTTGGGGCTTCGTGCTGGGCATGTTGCTTCCGCTTGTTGCTGAGACGTTATTCTTCGAGAAAAGAGGCTCTTTTCTTGCCCAGCAAAGATACAAAAAGCCTTATGGCAAAGGACGGCGACAAGGTATGGGGTAGGGGCATCCACCTCCTTCAAACTCGTCCAGCAAAGGCAAAGAAATTCCCCTTTGTCCCCAACAAAGGCTATGGAAAGGGCCCTCATAAAACATGAAATATCAACCATTTATAAGAAGACCGAACGAGTTACCATAAGTCGTCGAAACAAGTTATGGTAACTCGTTATGGAGAGTTATGGTAAGTCGCTCAAGCGAGTTGTGGTAACTCATAGAGACGACTTACCATAACTCGCCGAGGTGAATTCTAGAGAGATTGTATACAACTATATTATAGCCACTTACGATTTTCTTCAGAAGAGCTAGAAGAGCGATGTTTATCGACAATCGGGTATGATATGCGAGGGTGCTTTACCGGTGTGCGGTGTAGGCGTTTTGGCTCTCATGGTATTTTCCCCGATAGATATAGGAAAAGTAGTGTCTAATGCATAACTTTGCGGGAGATATATTTTGTAACCCTTTAAGATGCTCACTCACGTATGATGGAGTTCATTAATCAAATACCCGTTTGGCAGCTCTGGCTCGTAGCTGCCTTCATCCTCTTTGCCTTAGAGGTTATCACGCCTGGCTTCATCTTAGCCTGCTTTGGTGTGGGAGCACTTACCGCAATCCCAGCAGCACTGCTTGAGCTAAGCTGGCTCGTGCAGATCATTTGCTTCTGTGTGGGGAGTCTCCTCGCACTATGGCTTCTCCAGCCCTTGATGTGCAAATGGTTTAAGTCGCACGATGCTCGGACAGGGATGGATGCCCTCATCGGTCGTAGAGTCTTCGTCAGCGAAGAAATTCTCCCCGGAGATGCTGGCGGACGAGTGGCCGTAGATGGAGACAGCTGGCGTGCCGTCTCCGTAGGTGCAGCTGGCAACATCCCAGCAGGTACAGAGGTACGCATCCGTGGACACCAAAGCCTCGTACTCGAGGTAGAGCCTGTCGAACATGATCACTAATTCAAAACAAGAATACAAATGCCAATCGAACTCATTATCCCCATCGTCATTGCCCTACTCGTCATCATCACGATCTACCAAGGGCTATGCATCGTACAGCAGTCTCAGACAGTCATCGTTGAGCGTCTAGGGAAGTACTACCGCACACTCAGCTCAGGGGTAAACATCATCATCCCCTTCATCGACCGCCCTCGGCCTATGCGCTGGCGCTACACGATGCCTGGACCCAATGGACAGACCTATGTGCGCTTCACCGAGATCACCAACATTGACCTGCGTGAGACTGTCTACGACTTCCCTCGCCAGAGCGTGATTACAAAGGACAACGTCGTCACCGAGATTAACGCTATCCTCTACTTCCAAATAGTCGATCCCATGCGTGCCATGTATGAGATCCAAAACCTACCCGACGCCATCGAGAAGCTCACCCAGACCAGCCTACGTAACATCATCGGTGAGATGGATCTAGATGAGACCCTGACGAGCCGTGATACGATCAACAATAAGCTCCGCATCATCCTCGATGAAGCAACGAATAAATGGGGTGTAAAGGTCAACCGTGTAGAGCTACAAGACATCAACCCTCCTCGCGACATCCGTGATGCGATGGAGAAGCAAATGCGTGCCGAGCGAGACAAGCGTGCTCAAATCCTCAATGCCGAAGGGCAGAAGGAAGCAACCATCCGTGAGTCGGAGGGACGCATGCAGCAGGCGATTAACCACGCCGAAGGGGAACGCCAAGCGCAGGTACTCCATGCAAAGGCCGAGGCAGAAGCCAAACTCCTCACTGCAGAGGCAGAGGCACAAGCTATCCGCAAGATTGCACAAGCCGTCGAGGGCTCTGGTGCTAACCCCGCCCAGTACCTCATTGCTGTCCGCTACCTAGAGACCCTCAAGGAGATGACCTCAGGTAAGGACAACAAGACTGTCTACCTCCCCTACGAAGCCTCAGGTGTACTATCATCCCTCGGAGGCATCAAGGAGTTGCTCAAGCAGTCTTAGTCTCACATAACCTAGCAGGCCTAGCCCCCTCAGAGCCCCGAGATAGCCTAGTAGTAGTGCTACCAGAGGCTCTAGGGAGACTAGGTCTTCTAGCTTCTACAAAAAAGATAATAGACGAGCCAGACCGCTCGTTATTCCTCTGCAGGGAGTGTTACTCCCTGTCTTAGGTCATTATAATTATTACGTATCCTGCTTATGATGCAAGTTTACCCGCGTACAGAAAAAGAAAAACTTAACCTTATCGCACGAGCCGCCTACGAACGTACGCGTTCACGCCACCAAGAGACTCTGCGCCGTCTGCGCCTACTGGCCTCCATCATCTAACCTACACTACTAAGACATGAGTGCCCAGACCACAATCGTAGCTCCCTCGCTCCTCTCGGCGGACTTCCTCCACCTCGAGCAGGCAATCCACATGGTCAATGAGAGCGAAGCGGATTGGCTACACATAGACGTCATGGATGGCGTCTTCGTACCCAACATTTCCTTTGGCTTCCCTATCCTAGAGGCTATACGCCCCATCATCCAGAAGCCTCTGGATGTGCACCTGATGATCGTAGAGCCCACAAAGTTCGTACGAGAGTTCGCTGCTCTCGGGGTCGATACCATGAATGTGCACTACGAGGTGAGTCCACATCTGCATCGCTCAATAGGCGCAATCAAGTCCGCTGGCATGAAGGCTGCCGTCACACTCAATCCTCATACCCCCGTAGAGCTACTCAGCGATGTGCTGGATGACCTCGATATGGTCCTCCTGATGAGCGTAAACCCTGGCTTCGGAGGACAGAAATTCATTCCTCGCACAATTGATAAGGTACGACGCCTCAAAGCGATAATTCGAGAGCGAGGTCTACATACCTTGATTGAAGTAGATGGCGGTGTCAATGCCTCAACGGGAGCCCTACTCGTCGAGGCAGGGGCTGATGCACTCGTGGCTGGGAGCTATGTCTTTTCGCATCCCGATCCTAAGGCAGCCATCCACAGCCTCAAGGAGCTATCGCGTCCGTAGCGTAACCCTAGACGGTAGACGACTCCAGAGGTACATCAATCTCGCTCGCTACAGCTGGAGACAGGGAAGTCTTGCCACAAGCCGAAATCGCTGGCTACGTAGCCCCCTCTTCCTCTTTCTCCTCATTGTGCTCGCAGGCTATGCCTCAGCACGCATGTTCCCCCAAGGGTGGGTAAGCTTTGCTCTTACCATCCTTGGGGGAACATGTTTTGTCCTAGCTCTCCTGCAGCGCATACACCGGGTAGGAGAACTCATACCGATACTCCTTCGTAGCCGATTACTCGTGGCAAGCATCTGCGCTCTGCTATGCCTTGCCTCGAGGCTGTACTATCAGGAGACGGAGCGCACGCTCATGCCTCCCTCTCTCTCCTTGGAGCAAGAAGAGAAAGCCGTCCTACTACAACGCTTAGGGACGGCGACCGAAAGGGAAGGTTGGGACGTGCAACTTGTCTCTGGGACACACCAAGGCAAGACACTTCGGCTCTATACCCAAACACACCTGCATCCCTCGATAGGTGATACCCTCATACTGTCCCTAGAGAGACTACGTCCACTCACCTCATACAGCAATCAGCCCAGCTACCAAAGCTATCTCCTTAGTCAGGGCATCGTTGCCACGGGTCGCACAAGCATCCTTTCCCTCCACCCTACGAGAACGAGTAAACTACTCTTTTCTCATCCTTCACTCTTTTTTCTTCGCTACCGAGAGCTACTTCTTCAGCACGTACATGAGCTTCGTCTATCGCCTTATGCAGAGACGCTCCTCGTAGGGATTACTCTGGGATATATACCTCGGGACGATGCAGGCAAACAGCTACGGAGTGAATTTACCTCTGGTGGTGTGGCTCATCTACTTGCAGTGAGTGGTTTTCATCTGGCTGTGGTAGTCGGGGCGATAGGCTACATACTTTCTCATCTACCAGGAATCAGAAGAAGGCAACGACTAGGCTGGGTAATCCTGCTCCTCTGTGCTTGGTGCTTCACGCTCGTGACGGGCTGTGCCATCCCAACGGTACGTGCCGCAGCGATGCTCAGCCTCTACTATGGGGCGAGGATGCTTGGTCGCCCAGCTTCGCTACCAGAGATCATCGCCCTTCCTGCTCTCTTTCAGCTACTCCTCAACCCCATGAGTATCCTATCGGCAAGCATGCCTCTAACCTATCTAGCCATCCTCAGCATACACCTCTTCTACCGCCCGATCTACCTCAGTGTAGGGAAGATCAGAAGCAAACTCATCGGGACCCTTTGGGGGATACTTGCCCTAACCCTCTCTGTACAGCCCCTACTCCTTCCGCTATCGCTCTATCACTTTGGGTATAGCTCACTTTCCTTTCTCTTCACAGCACTTCCTCTGACACTGCTTGCCTCACTCCTCATCCCAACCTTCCTCATCGTACTACTCCTCTTAGCTCTAGGTCTCTCCATCGCACAGCCATGCCTCACCTTGCTCGAATGGGCTACCCAGATGATGCACAGCCTCGCGAATGCCTATTCCTCGTTGCCCTTCCTCCAGATTCACTACACCCTCACTCTCCCTCAGCTCTTGCTCATCTACACCCTCTTTGTCCTCGGGCTCATTGCTCTACGCCTGCACAGAGAGAAGCAGAAGACTTGGTAAAGAAGAGGGATAAAGAGGTGACCGAGAGCCCACACTGATACCAGCAGTAAAAGGGGCCTCTTACCGACCATAAAAGAACACTCTTACTGACGATATGAGAAGCCTCTTACTGGCAACAAAAGAAATCTCTGCCGTCTCGTAAGGCCTCATAGAGAGCCTATACAGACGGCAGAGATTTACTATTGTAGCTGACGCTAACCGATGCTACTAGGGCGTATTATCTTCTTCCCATTCCCCCAGCTCACCACCAGCAGAGAAGTTGACCAAGAGATCTAGGCGGTTACTTATCTTGAGGACCTCCATTATGGGGCGCTGATATTCTTCTTTCTTCATGATGGCTTATGCTTATTCTGTTACTTTCTTGAAGAGGGCGACGGGGAACGCAATGTCGAGCGGATAGGGGAGTACCTTATTGGTCGGAGCACTGAAGGCTGCAATAATACGTTCTCCAGTCTCATCTCGCGTATTGGTTACGTAGTCAATGATTCTTCGGTTACCAGCTGTATTATCCTTGTAGGTGAAGGGTGCCTGGTTTGAGATACCGTAGAAGGGGATAATCCGACTTACAGCAGCCTTACTTGAGAAGAGCGCAGGTAGGTTAGGAAGATCCGTCACCGCTATGTTCTGAATACCAATAGGTACACAGGTGATTACAAAGCGATCCTCATGCAGGGTATAGCGGAATGCATAGCGGTTGATATTCGTCTCTTCACGTGGGAAGCGATGGGGCATCTTATCATCTGGGAGCTGTGCATTCGCTTCTGCAAAAGAGAGTATATAGAAGGACTTCCCTGTCTTGATTGTAGGTCTTGCTGGGTCACCCGGCCTTGGGATATAAGTATCCTTTGCATCATTGGGGATGTGGACTTTATACGAGATCGTTTTCCAGTAGCTATATGCACTTCGCAGACTTGCCTGTGAGCCGACCCCGACCTTCACACGCACCCGTTCCTCTCTATCGGTATAGCCAGTTCCTGCAGCATTTCGTGGGTCATAGAGGATGGTATTCCACTCGAAGAAGTCGGGTAGGTGCCAATTGATACCCCCTGTACTGGGATAGGTATCCTCGACACAGAAACGATTGATGGCATCGGCGTGCTTGAAGTAACCGACCTTCCCAGCTCCATTATAAGTTGCGAGATTATCAATCTGGAATGTATTACGCAGATTAACGAAGTCTGTACCTTCCTTGTTTATCACATCCTCGGAGAGGAGGCTCAAAGGATTAGGGATAGCCGTCTTGTAGAGTGTCACCTCAGCCTTGTAGATCACACCATCCATATAGTCTACCGTTCCCTTGGGAATCCTCATCGTAGTGTATAGACGAGAGGCCTCTGTATTCTTTAGGGTTAGGTCTAGGCGATGATATGTACCATTCTCATCTAGACGTGGCACCCAAAGGAGGAATGTCTCACCGGCTGTCTGATCATTTGCGATTGTCACCTCCTTAGAGAGCTTGAGGTTCAGAGGTGTATTATACTCTTTCCTCTTCAGCTCTCTAAGGCGAGGATGAAACTGGATACCATCTGCCAGTACTCTGTTGCTAGACACACCCGTGACAGTTACAGGGGCTCCTGTCTTATTGATCATACGCACACGGAGTAGATGACCATAGGGCTTGAAGGTTTTATTCTCACCTTGTGGTATCCAGTGTCCCCCGAGGTCTCTTGCGAGCTTTGCCTCCATGATGTAGGGGACATTGATGGTGGTAGGCGTCGTGGTAGAGAGCAAGGGGATGACCTGACCCTCACTGTAGGCAGGCGCAAGTGTTAGGTCTGTTGGCGTCCCTGTGGCGTCTCCGATGACAGCTAGTATCCGGAGGCTGTTAGGGTTTGTTACGCTAGCGGTAAAGTTTATATCACCATCGAAGGATAGGGTCTTCTTATCATCCTTTACAGTCCAGTTGAGCCTCTCATTGAAGAGCAGTCTTGAGCCCTCATAGATACAGGTATAGACGGGGAGCGTCGTCTTATTCCCTAGAGAGTACTTTACTCGGTCTGAAACGAGTTTGTAGTCGATGGAGCGCGCATCCGGAGCCTTTACTTCGGCTGAGATACGCAGGTATTGCACTTTATTTTGCTTGTCTAAGCCCTGATTGTCCTTTTGCGTACACGCCGAGAGGAACAGTGTAATCAGGGAAAGGATGGAGATGGTAAAACGTCTCATTCTAAAAATTAAGAGATAATGGATGTGAATTGTGAAAGTCATAGTTAAGGGGACCCTTAGACCTACTTTGGGTTTACACCCAATGTTGTAAGGAAAGCCCTTCATCCCCAAATGGGGAATACCAAGAGGAGTGGGTAGATTTATGATGGGGTACTTACCCCATGAACATGACTTTGAGTAATCTTTTTCCGGTACAAAGATATATCAAAATCACTCAATATCGTGCTCATTCTGAATAATTTAATAATTATATACTATTATTCATATAATATTCAAACATCCCCAATAATTACTAGCCATAAAATACCACTCTCCACAGCACAGATGACACCCTCACATCACACACTTGCCCCTACCAGCCCCACTCATCACGAACACGTAGCGCATCTCTGGATCAGAGTACACCTCATCAAGCCCAACCAATACCCCTCCTCCGACCACACATACCTCCAATATCAGCCAAATGAAATCACCCCTCTAACAAACTCTATATCAAAGCACCCTAGAGATGCATGTACAAATAACATATATGCGTGCTAAACACAACCTCTCTTGGCATATATCACCTGTCTTAGCAGAGATAGTGAACAGAGATTGTTGGCTAGTTGAGCTTACACCATCCCCCCTTAGAGCACCAAGGCATGGGCGATTGATGGGGCTCCACTCTAGCCCCCCCTTAGAGGAAGAGACACATACAGCTATAAATCAACTGTTTACATATCACGCCAAAAGTGCCTACTACGAGTTATGGTAACTCGCCTTAACAAGTTGTGGTAACTCGTGCGAACGAGTTATGGTAAGTCGTCGCAGAGAGTTATGGTAAGTCGTCGCAGAGAGTTATGGTAAGTCTCCGAGACAACTTATGGTAACTCGTCTCTTACCAACATAAACAACATAGAAAGAACCTGTTACAACATGGGATAATCCACCGCTTATATCTTATACTCCCAAAGGAGACACATCGCAAAGTGTACCAGCCAACAAGACACAAAAGAACAAGGCACATCGTATCAGATACGATGTGCCTTGCTCTTTTGTATACCAGCTATCCTTTCTTTGAGAGTAACTGCGGTTAGTAGAGCTTAGAGGGCTGGGCGTAGAGGGATAATTGGAGAAAAGAGGAGGCGCAGAGAATACTCCTTGTAGGGGAGGAGATACTTCTTCTGTGGGAGTGCACCCCAGCTATCATAGCAGCCCAGCCCCATATGCTCCGAGTCAACGAGCAGCTGCGTGAATGGAGCTACAGGGATGAGCTCAGAGTGTTGCTGGGTCTTCTTGGGGTAACCATCTAAGCTCTCCATGCTCCTATTCAGGGCTGAGGCCATGAAATAGCGATCAGAGCGCACCTCAAGCCCACGCCCTCCTTGATCAAGGACACGGAAGAAGGTAAGGTCACTCTTTAGCCCCGTCTCTTGGGGACGGATATAGGGGTAGAACTGCTCCTCTACCATACCCGTGTAATGCCCAAAATGCTGTGAGTGCTTGCGATCTGGGTAGCTCTCTACTGGACCTCGTCCATAATAATCTACTTGGTTGAAGGCCTTAGGAAGCTCCATGCGCAGACCGAAGCGGAAGAGGTTCGGCACATCTTTCTTTGCCCCAGGGTGCATCGTTTGCTCATAGAGCAGATGACCCGAGGCATCTATACCATAGCGGAGCGTGAGCTCTGCCCCAACGCTAGGGAGGATATAGTTTGCTTCTACCCGAATAACCTGATTAGCCTCTTCTTGCATCTTAAGGCTTCTGAGTTTCAGCTCTGGGTATCTCCACTCGGCATACTTACGCTGTAGCCCTGCTCCCATATCGTTGTCCGTTGGGGCACGCCAGAAGTTCGGGCACAACTGATGCCCTTCATCAAGTAGCGAGAGACCAGCCACATCATAGCGGGCAATAAACCCTGTATTCCTATCTATATCAATACGCCAGTCTGCACCCGTGATGATTAGATAGCGCGTGTCATTGGTCATAAGGCGAGGAGCAGATTGAGCCCTGAGCGTATTCAGCTCAAGTGGGGCAAGAGTGCCTCGCTGCAAGACGAACTGCTCATGAGCCACCTGCTCACCAGCAGGCAGGATACCATCAGCTTCCCGTAGAGTGAAATAAAGCTGGAGCGTCACATCCTCGTACGGTGAAGCCTCAGGGAGCCGATAGGGGAGCTTCAGCTCTGCTCTCGTCTGTGGAGCAATCGCAGGCATGGCAATCACACCCGACTGCACAGGGCGCCCCATTACCGAGACCTCCCAGCGGAGATCATAGCGACCAAGGTCAATGAAGAAATACTCATTGTAGACACGTATCTTCCCTGCCTTACCATCGATGAGCTCTGGACGAAGGCTCTGTTGCACATAGCGGACTTCATGAGCATGTGGATTGAGCCTACGGTCAGGGCTAATCAAACCGTTATCTAGGAAGTTATTATCAGAGTAATCATAGCGATTAAAGTCGCCACCATAGGAATAAAAGCTCCGTCCATCACGAGCCTTCCAGCGGATACTCTGATCGACAAAATCCCAAATGAAACCACCTTGGTACTGAGGATACCTACGTATCAGCTCCCAGTACTCATCGAAGCCCCCTTCGCTATTACCCATCGCATGAGCATACTCACACTGGATGAGAGGCATCTTGGGCTTACTCTCTAGATAGCGAATGACCTCATGAGGCTGGCGGTACATCGGGCAATAGATATCGGTTGCCTCTAGCCCTGAGCGTTCGTACTGCACGGGGCGTGTCGGATCAAGAGCCTTAACTCTACGATAGGCAGCCCAGAAGTTTTCTCCGTGACCAGCCTCATTCCCTAGTGACCAAATGATGACGCTGGGGTGGTTGTAGTTACGCTCTACATTACGCTCATTACGCTCAAGGTGTGCCCTAAGGAAGTCCTTACGTTTGGCCAAGGTCTCTTTCCCGTAGCCCATACCGTGAGACTCCAGATTAGCCTCTGCCACAACATAGAGTCCGTATTCATCACAGAGCTGATACCAATAGTCATCATCGGGGTAGTGGCAGGTACGCACAGCGTTCATGTTCAGCTGCTTCATCACCAGCATATCCTGACGCATACGCTCACGAGAGACATAATAGCCTCCATCAGGATCCATCTCATGACGATTTGCTCCCTTAATGAGAATAGGCTGACCATTGACGAGCAGTTGCCCGTTCGCCACACGCACATTCCTAAAGCCTACACGCTGGCGGATAACCTCACCACCTGCTACCAGCTCCAGAGTGTAGAGGTATGGATCTTCTGCAGACCAAAGGTGAATACCTTCAACTGTGAAGGTTGCACTTCTCCCAGTGAAGGTCTTATCGAGTAGAATAGACTTCCCCGAGCGGTCACGTAGCGAGACCTGTATGGGCAGCGATGGTGTCGTCTTACGTAGCTCAAGAGCCAGCGTCCCCTTTGTGTAGCTCGTGGTATCAACATCTGAGATGATACGCACATCCTCGATATGCTGAGGCTCACGAGCATAGAGATAACAGTCTCGAGCGACACCACTCAGACGCCAGAAGTCTTGGCACTCTAGATACGTCCCGTCTGACCAACGGAAGGTCTGGAAAGCAATTAGATTCTCTTGCCCAAACTTTAGATAGGGAGTGAGATCAAACTCTGCCTCGAGCTTACTATCCTCGCTATAACCGACGGAGCGACCATTGACCCATAGATCAATATTCGATGTCACTGAGCCAAAATGTGCGATGACCTTCTTCCCTCGCCAAGAGGCAGGCACATAAATCTGACGTCGGTAGCTACCTACATGGTTATTCTCGGTAGGGACAAAGGGAGGGTTATTCTTAAACTGATTATGCCAAGCGTAGAACGTATTAGCATAGAGTGGCTCTCCATAGCCATTGATCTCCCAGATACCAGGTACAGGCATTGTCCCCCATCCCTTATCGTTAAGAGTAAGACTACCAAAGTCCCGAGGACGCTCATCGGCATTACGCACCCAGTGGAAACGCCACTGACCATTGAGCGAAAGGAAATGTTCACTCTGATGCTTATCCATCGCCTGCTCCCCTTGCTTGAACGCAAAGAAAGCCGTGTGCATTGGCAAACGGTTAATGGCATTCACCTCTGGATCTTGCCAAGGCTCTTTCCCTCGACCTTGCCCCACAAGCGTGAGACTACCTGAAAGAAGCAATAGTAGCGCAAAGTATTTCTTCATCATGTCGTGTATATGTTGTTTATCTTATTATGTCGTGTGTATAATCTATGTAGAGAGGTGAGCATATTCACCACCCTTACTCATTATATCCTGAGCATACGCAAGCAGTATATTGCAAATATTGAAGCTCCAGAGTGTTTTCATTATATCATCTGGGATATTTATTAGATTTAAGAGGCTGTTCCAACGAATTCAACACAAGATACTTGGCGTATATTCAAACAAGAGAGAGGCTCGCCCCTCACACTGTTTGCCCCTTGCGCATATAGTAGCTAAGGAAGAAGTTCTGCCAAGCAATGTAACCTGCAATACCTGGGGCAACAAGCGGATGAAGGAAGGAGATACAGAGCCAAAGTACTAAAGCTGTGTTCTTTTGTCCCATGGCCTGACGACAAGCTGTCTCGTCAATACCTATCCGTCGGGCAAGTAACCTACCGAGTGTGAACTGGATGAAGCATGCCAAGAAGCCTACGGCAAACGAAGCAAGAAGTAGGACAACGTTCTCCCCTCCTTCTTTAGCGACAAAGTCCACTGCCTTCCCGAGGATGAAGATGAGCGATGAGAGCCAGAGCCAATAGGTCAGCTTCTTCTGCGGTTGTGGCTTTCGTCCTAAGCGATGCATGAATTCCCGCACAAGCCACGCCAGAGCGATTGGGAGAATCACCATGCGTGCCACGAGTAGGGCGATTTGTCCTGAGAGCGTCCAGAAGGGAAGCGTACTGGTTGCATCCAATAGGGGCAACAGCAACGGCGCAAGGAAGCAGATAAGTGTATGCGTCAGTAGGGTATAACCCGTAGCAAAACCCACATCCCCCCCCATCAGACTGGTCATCGCCCCTGCAGCTGTAGCTGCTGGTGCGAGGAAGCACATGAAGAGACTGCATGCAATACGCTGATCCCACAGCGAGAGGAGCGCATAAAGTGTTCCACCGATACCCAACTGCAGGAGGAGCAAGAACAAATGCTGACGCCTTGGACGCATCTCCCTCGGGGGCATATTCAGCACCGCAAAGAAGAGCATCGAGGCGATGATCCACGGCAGGATGCTAGAGAAAGGAGATGTAATCCGCCAGAGTAAAATCCCCGCCGTAATGAAGCACAGCGGTGCATACCCTCTGAGGCGATCAAACGGGATGGTCATGAGCTAGTCATCAAGCACAGAGCAATCAGCAAGTAGCCGCTCAATCGAGGCTCGTATTGATACAAGCCCAAAGTCCCCTGCTCGTAGCTCCTCGGGAGAGCTGATTACGAGCTCCTCAGCATCGTCTTGTGCTACTGCGCCCTCGAAGCTCTCTACTCGTACAACCCAAAAAGTATCGGCCGTGTAGACATCAATACCAGAGTAAGGATAGATATTCGGTATCGAGAAGGCGTAGCGCATACTTTGCACCCTTAGACCAGTTTCCTCCAGCAGCTCTCTGCGGACAGCCTCCTCTACGCTCTCCTCAGGATCAACGAAGCCTCCAGGTAGATCGAGTGTACCCTTCGCAGGCTCCCTACCCCGACGTACAGTAAGGATTTGCCCTTCTTTATCCAGCACAAAGCAGGCAACCGAAGAGGCGACGTTATGGAAGTAGGTGAGATCGCAATGCGTACAGTGAATTGCACGCTCATGCACATGCTCCAGCCCTGCCTCTCCACAGCGAGGACAGAAGAGGAAACTTGAGAGAGGATGTTGTCTCTTCATTAGTATTCTTAGATAGAAAGGGAAAGAGCCAGCTAAGGATACGCTTCTTTGTGCGTCCTTTAGCTGACTCTTTTGTCGCTTTTATTGTGTTGGGATGAGGCTTAGAGCTCCTTTGCTTCCCAGCCAAGTGCGCTTGCCCCGAGTACGGCAGCATCGCTTTCCTTCAGCTGTGAGAAGAGGAGCTTCGTCTTCCCCTTGTAGATGGTCAGGAGGTTCTTCTCCATATGGTGGCGAATGGGATTCATGATGAGGTCACCAGCCTTCGTCAGACCACCGAAGAAGATAATAGCCTCGGGCGAAGAGAAGGTAACAAAGTCCGCACAAGACTCACCTAGGATAGCCCCTGTACTCTCAAATATCTCCAAGGCCAGTGCATCGCCATTGACAGCCGCATCATACACATCCTTAGAGGTAATTGCGTCTATATCGATGCTCCTAAGTAGGCTCTCATCGGAGCGAATGGTAAGGTATTCACGAGCCGTACGTGCTACCCCCGTAGCCGAGGTATAAGTCTCTAGACAGCCCTGTCTACCACAGCCACACATACGTCCATTACGTCGTACGATCATGTGCCCCAGCTCACCAGCGAAGCCATCATGACCATAGACGAGTTGCCCTCCGACGACGATACCACTACCTACACCTGTACCGAGTGTGATGACGATGAAGTCCTTCATCCCACGAGCAGCACCATAGGTCATCTCACCGATAGCAGCAGCGTTGGCATCATTGGTCAGTACGACCCCGATACCGATACGATCCTGGATCATCTGTGCCAAGGGAATCTTGCCCTTCCAAGGGAGGTTTGGAGCGAACTCAATTGATCCGCTGAAATAGTTCCCGTTCGGAGCGCCGATACCGATACCTCGGATCTTATCTTTCCCTCCGACCTGCTCAATGAGCATATTCAGACCACTCACGAGATCGCTGAGATATAGCTCGATGTCATTATGCGTACCTGTCTTGATTGAGGCGCTAACGACGACGTTCCCACGGGCATCTACTACGCCGAAGACGGTGTTAGTACCTCCGAGGTCTACACCTATTACATAGGGCTTTTCCATTCTTTTTATCTATTACGATGTGTAACTAGCAATGTCTCATAGACAAAGATAATAGTTTTACATTAGAGATCTGAGCAAAGCACAAGTAAATCAACGAGAGGCATAGTCCAAAGACCACCAGCGGCACAATACACTCAGGGCAAGCGCACCTCTCAACCCACACTACCCCTATAACGCAAGCCCCCGGAGAGGGATGTTCCTCTCCGGGGGCTTGCATATCTAAGAACTTTGGTGTACTCTCTGCATCACAGACAGGGAGAGTAAAACCCGTATCTGACAGCGTACTTATCCTCAAAGGAGCTTCACCAGACGCTCGTGTAGACCTTGTATATATTCCCAGATACGCTCCGCAGCACCTTCGACAAATGGAGGCTCCTCAGCAAAGCGTATATAGGCTTCCTCATTCTCCCACAGCTCTTTCACTCGTTCATATAGCTCTGCTTCCTCTCCCTCCTTGTAGCGCAGGATCGCCTTAGGGTTGAGTATCCCTGGCTCAAGGTAATCACCCCAATAGATGGGGATACAGCCCGAGGCGATACTCTCGAAGATCTTCTCGGTAATATAGCCTTCACCAAGACTATTCTCTGGGCAAAGATTGAAGCGGTAGTTAGCTAAGAAGTCCTCCTTAACGTCACCAAACTTCGTCCTTAGCTCATCGGTATTGTTCATAAACTTCCCCGCACAATCAATCTGCCCGATTGGACTCAAGAGCTTAATCAAGGGGGTACGCACACCACCTAAGTCATGCGAAGCAATCAGCGATATGAAGCGTGTGCGCTCCTCCTGCGTACGAGCGTTATATAGCCTACGCTTGGGGTCATTGAGCTTAGCGATGAAAGCCCGAATATCCTCAAGTGTCGCATCTGGCTGAATGAAATCTCGGTGACAAATCCAGAATGGGAATCGGTAATAGTTCGGCTCCTTCCGAAACTCAAAGCCTATACTTAGGTCTACCTCCGCAACACGTGCATCACGCCAAGCCGCAGGAAGACCTGGACGCACGGTATCAGACTGGAGATTCTCTCCACTATAAAAAATCTTAACACCCGGATAGAATTGGGCGAGACGGATACGTGGATCAAAGCAGGAGAAGAAACAAACCTTCTTATGCTCCGGGAACTTCAGGTCGATATACTTCTTTATCCAAAAAGTACTAATATCCTCATGCCATATCCAGTTGCGGGAATAGCCTTGTCTTGGGTGGTATGTGCCGAGAGGAGAAGAGAGAAGTCACGTCCTACCTTCTTTAGCCGAGAGATCATATATGTAGCTTTGCTTTGTGAGAACCAGCTCTGGTACTTGAAGTAGCCAGAGTCTTACCATGGACAAAGGTACAAAGATATTACCTAACCACCTCAGATTATGGCCTTACCCATACAGGATTACGTTGTTTACAGGATGCAAACATCCACCACCCGAGTCCAAGGGAAACCAGACCTCTTGGGTATAATGAGCGTTACGGAGCTGATATGGAGCATGGTGACCACACGCTCTCCCTTTCACTGATTATCCCACCAACCCCAAATACAGTACACTACCCCTCATAAAAAACTCTAGTATTTCTGCCCCCTATCTCTAGAGATCTACCTCGAAAACTCTAGAGCCTCCACAGAGGAAAAGTAAAAGAGAGGCTAGACAACTTAGATAGATGTCTAGCCTCTCTCGGGTTTTCGCGCTCTTGAAATCCCTACCTCAAGGGCTGTTAAGTAGCAAATCCTACTCCTCAGGATTATTACTTGTCTCCTGCCTGTCAGATTGTAGCTCACGCTGACGAGCCACAGCTTCCTCATAGCTCATAGGACGCTCTGGGCGAGTGCTTGGCGCAACTACGGGCTGAGGCTCCACGGACCTCTGAGGCTCGGGGCGAGATGTTGTGGTAGGCTGTTGTGCTATAGGCTCAGACTGATGGCTCTGAGATGTAGTCTGGAGCTGAGATGTTACCACAGGGGTCTCTGTCGCAGGGCGAGTATCAGGACGTGCCTCAGGACGAGGACGACGGATTTGTTCACGCTGAGCTGTAGGAGCTGGTAGGCTGTGCTGTGGATTACTCGAGTGAGAAGTGGACTCTGCCACCTGCTCCTTAGCAGGCTCTACACTCTGTGCCTTAGGCTGCTGGGACTGTGCAGCCCTTTGCTCTGAGCGCTCCACAGAGCGTTCAGGACGAGGACGACGCTCTCCTCCCTCTCGTTGACGCTCATTCCCTTCTCGCTGGGCAGGCTGATTAGCCGAACCTTGGGAGGGAGTAGAGGCATTGGGAGTAGACTGATTGCCCCGAGAAGAGGACTGATTTTGTCGTTGCTGTCCATTGTTACGACCTTCTCGATTGCCCTCCTCTCGACGAGGACGATTTCCGTCCTGTACACTACGAGGCGTAGGAGTAGGTGTATTGGCCGAGGAAGCCTGATTAGCATTAGGTTGAGACTGCCTCTGACCGCCCTGAGAAGAGGACTGCGACTGAGAGGCTTGCTCTCTGCCTTGCCCCTGTTCTTTTTCCCGATCGTTTCGGTCTTTGCTTTTCTTTTTGCTCTTATTCTGCTTTGCCTTCTCACGCTGCAGGGTCTCATCATCCGGACGTCGACGAAGGGAGGGAGCTAGCTCCTTCTTGATGGAACGTAGGTTAAGGTTTAGAGCCTTGACCGATATCTGGATTTCCCAGATACAGAGACAGAGGGAGAGGGCAAGGAGCACCATGCCGAGACCAAAGACCCAGCCTGCTAGCACATTCCACTCTATGTAGTAGAGGAACATCGCACCGAGGCAGACCAAGAGGCTACTCGCACCGAGGATCTGCATCGCACGGATGAGGTTCAGGCGACGATAGAGGTTGTTGATCTGAGCAAGCGATGTGCTCTCAGAGTCAGGATTGCTTTCATACTTCTCCTTGAGGTGGCGCACAATAGTGGCATAGGAGAGGAAGCGATTGGTGTAGGCCAAAAGAATCAGAGAGATGGCCGAGAAGAGTAGGGAAGGGGTAGTGAGATTAAGCTCGTTCATATACTGGATGAGTAAGCGTATGGGTAAATATTCTTAATAGCGTGGTGTAAGCTGCTCATGCAAGCGTCGATGCAAGATCGAGACAAGCATATGCTTGACCACGGTGAAGTCTACTTCATGCCCGACTTCTTGGGCGATAGAGGCCACCTTACCTTGCTTAAAGCCACAAGGGTTGATGAGCTGGAAGGGAGCGAGATCGTTATTGACGTTCAGCGCAAAACCATGCATTGTCATATAGCGACTGCTCTTGACACCAATAGCACAAATCTTGCGCTCCAGAGCAGGGTTCCCAACATCGAGCCAAACACCCGTCGCACCATCCTTGAGACCAGCCTCAATACGATAGAACTTCAGAAGCTCAATGACCGACTGCTCTAAAAGCTCAATATAGGCTTTGAGCCCAAGATGAAACCGCTCTAAGTCAAGGATGGGATAACCCGTGAGTTGACCTGGCCCGTGATAGGTCACATCCCCCCCACGCTCTACCTCGTAGAAGTCATAACCGCTCTCTCGTAGCACATCGAGACTCATCAGGACATTTGCCGAATCAGCATGCTTGCCCATGGTGAACACGGGATTATGCTCACAGAAGAGGAGGAAGCTCTCAGTAGGAAGACCTTTGTGCTTGGCCTGAAGCTGTGCCTCAAAGAGTTCTTTCTGCATTGCCCACGCCTCAGCATAGGCTATGCGACCTAGGTCTCGGTAGCTAAAGGGCTCCTCATATAGAGGAAGTGGCGTTTCGGAAACCAGCCCATCACACAGCGTGATACACTGACCATCATAGCCAGGCTGTAGCCCCTCTGGGAGCATAGAGAGCAGCTGCTGGTGAGACGGTGCATGGTGCGATAGGTGGGTCAGGAGTGTAAGCTGTGGACGATGATGCAGCTTAGGGAGTAAGGCTTCGACGTCTAGGATCGACTGATGGCTCGGATGTGGACGCTGATACCTAAGGGCATTGATGACTAAGAGCTCCGAGCCATCCACCTTCATCCATTCCGACTCCGAGATCGTCTTCATATCGGTGATATAGGTGAATGCACCTATGCGATAACCAACGATAGGAAGCGAGCCATGATCGAAAAAGAGCGCTGTAACCTTCTCCCCAAGGAGCTCAAATGAACCTTCTCCATCCTCGTCGATTGGACAGAGAGTAAGTCGTGGCGTCCCTGGGTAAGGATTGGGTCCAAAAGCATAATGCATCCGCTCCCTCACCGTCTCTAGCACTCGAGCCTGCCCATAGATAGGTAGCTCTTGGCGCCAAGCGATGGTGCGGACATCATCCAAGCCAAACGTATGGTCGTAATGTTCGTGGGTGAGGAGGATAGCATCTATGCGATCCAAGCGCAGACGCACAGCCTGCTCATGAAAGTCTGGACCGCAGTCAATAAGAATTCGCTTACCAGAGTCTGTGATGATAAGCGCAGAGGAACGCAAGCGACGATCACGAGGATCACCACTATGACACACAGGACAGCCACAGCCAACCTCAGGGATGCCAGTGCTTGTACCCGTGCCAAGGAGGATAACCTTCATTGTTTAGAGAGGGGGAGTAACCACTCTTAGGCTCTAGCCTAAGCTATGAGGCTTACTCCCACAAAAGGCATATTCTAGTGTAAGGGGTTCTTTTTATCGACTAGACGATGTAGCGCACCTCAGGCTCAATGGCTATACTGAAACGCTGCATAACCTCACGCTGGATATGCTCTGCTAGGCGTGCTATATCTTGTCCCGTAGCCTCGCCATCAGCATTGATGAGAACTAGTGCTTGTTTCCCATAAACTCCAGCATGCCCCATCCTATAGCCCTTAAGTCCACAAGTATCGATTAGCCAACCTGCGGGGACCTTCACTCGTCCATCAGCCAGCGGATAGTGAGGCATATTGGGGTAGGAGCGTTGCAAAGCCTCAAAGACAGAGGCATCAACAACGGGGTTCATAAAGAAGCTTCCAGCGTTGCCTATCACCTTTGGATTAGGGAGCTTAGACTCACGTATATCAATGACCTCACGCCGTACGTCATCTGGAGTAGGAGCCTTATACTGAGAGGTAATACGCTCTCTGAGGTCTGCATAGTCCAGACGCAACGTGGGGTTCTTGTCTAGCCTAAGGTGTACATGGGTGACGATGTAGTCTGCGTACTCAGGCTCCTTGAATATGCTGTGCCGATAGGCGTATGCACACTCATCCTTAGAGAAGATACGCTGCTCGCCTGTACAACGATGGAAGGTATGCACAGCAACGATACGCTCGCAAATCTCCATACCATAGGCTCCAATATTCTGGATAGCAGCAGCACCCACCTCCCCAGGGATAAGAGCGAGATTCTCAATCCCACCAAGCCCCTCTTTGGATGCTAATGAGACGAAATCATTCCACCGCACACCCGAGCCAACGAGGAAGTCTACATGCTCCTCATCCTCACTTATCCGTTCAATCGTCTGGATCTCCGAATGAAGTATAACCCCATGAAAGTTGGCGAGGAAGAGCAAGTTACTCCCCTCGCCAATGGTAAGACAGCGACACTCCTGGAAGTATTCATCCCGAGCTAGTAGGCTAAGATCCTCTAACCCATGAAAAGAGACAAACCAATCTGCTTGAGCACGAATACCAAAGGTGTTATGCTCCAGAAGGGAATGGTTTTGTCTAATCTCCATGAAATGTCGTGGAAGGAAAGATGCCTTGGCCTAGAGATCGTTCTCTAGTAGCCAAGCATCCTTAAAGTCGGGTGCAAAACGAGCACGGATAGCGTCACGGCTAGCAACAGCTTCTTCACGAGCATCGAAGCTAGCAACGATGACACGTAGCATACCTGCTTCGTTCGTAGCAAGGACAGCATTATAACCTTCCTGAACCATACGATCCTTTAGGTTACGGGCATTCGTTGGGTTCTGGAAGCTTCCAATGACCACGCTAAATCGCTTCAGGTGATTGGCGTCCTCCCCAGTGTAGGTGGTGACACGCTCCTTACGTACAGAGACTGGTACCTGAGCTTCTGTTGTACTCGTTGCTGGAGCTTCGTACTCCAAGGTGGGCTTGTTATCTTGCCCAGCTATTTCTCGTTGCTTAGCCTGTTCGTAGGCCTTTCTATAAGCGCTCTGCTTCGCCTTGCATGAACCCAAGGTAACGAGCGAAATAAGTGCCAGAGAGGCAATGATGATCTTCTTCATAATCTAAACTTGAATTATGTACGATGATACAATATGCAAATCTACTAAATGCAAAGGTAAGAAATAAAAACACTTATACTTTATCTCTAGGCAATGACTGGAGGCTAAAGAATAAAAAACTCTCTTCTGTCCTCCTTTTCAGCCTTTGCTACACCTCTGATTTTCAATTGCTATAACGTCCCTAGATACAGAGGACGTATATTCACCACCTTCACCCATTACAGGTGACGTGTGCAAACATACGCCAGTTGTAATCCGTGAGCATTCGTTATTTGAGGGCTGTAATCTCCCTTATGTAAGACTACTACATTATCAACAACTAATGCCCCTGATGAGCTTCGGCGGGTGTTTTTCTTTTCAAGAGGTGGTGCATCACTAGCTCATACACATAGAGAAGGTCCTGCCTCATGAAGAGTAGCAGTAGCCCCAGGTACATCAATGCCATGACACATCCACCGATTACCAGGCGAAGGAAGTCGGACAGTCCCCCAACAAGGTACGTATCTACACCCCAGACAACAAGGGCAGAGACCCCGCTCATGATGAAGAATGGGAGAAGCTCTCTAAGCTGCTGCCAGAGCGTATAATTGATGAACTGCCCCGAGTAGTGGCTATTGACAAAGAGGAAGATCACTTGGCAAATGACACTACTCCACAGAAGCCCATACACACCCCACTTACTGCTAAAAACAAGTGCAATGAATATCCCAACACCTCCGATGATACGGCGAACAATATCTAGACGCATATATAGATCACTACGCCCCTTAGCCGAAAGGATATTCACATTGTAGTCATTCAACGGCAGGAGAATACCTGCCAAGCAAAGAATCTGAAAGTACCCAGCAGCAAGTGTCCACTTCTCCCCAAAGAGGAAGTGATACAACGGGTGAGCCAGTACAGCTAGCAGTGAGAGTGTGGGTACCGAGATCATGACCAGCAGACGCATCACCTTCCGATAGCCTGCTCTCAGAAGTTCTATATTACTCTGCACACGTATGAATATGGGATAGCTGACCTTGTTTATAGGGTCTGCTAGGATATATACAGGCACGACATAGAAGGCATTTGCCTGTCCGTACAACCCCAGAATACGTGTAGAGAAATAGCGACCGATGAAGACCGTAGTGATATTGTTGTAAACCTCCTTGATGATACCAGAGAGTGCAATGCGCCAACCGAAATCAAAATGCACCTTAAATCGCCCTTTATCAAATATCCTCTTGGGTCGCCAAGAGGAATAATGCCAAAGCAGGCCAGCATTGACAAGAGCATTAGCGAGACCCATCCCCACCAATGCCCAAACCCCAAAGCCTAGAGCAGCCATCCCCACACCGACAGCCCCAGAGATAACTCCACAATAGAGCTGCACATACATCTGCTTCTTAAACTCCATGCGCCTCCACAGGAGGATACCCTGGATGGACGAAACGGCATATATGACCATCGAGAGCGACTGCACCCGAAGGATAGGGATAAGTATCGGGTTATGGAAGTAGTCAGCAATCCACGGTGCGGCGATAAAAAGTATTAGGTAAAGGGATGCACTCATCCCTAGGTTGTAATAGAAGACCGTAGACAAGTCTCGCTCATCGAGTGTCTCTGTCCGGGAGAGAGAGCTACTAAAGCCAGCATTAGCCAGTGTCGTCGAGATGGCGATAAAGATCGACAATACAGCTACCGTACCAAAGTCCTCGGGAGTTAGCAACCGAGCCAGAGCTAGCTGAATGATGAAACTCGTAATGCGTCCGACAGCCTGCTGCACGGTTGCCCAACCAAAGCCTGTGACGGACTTTCGCTTGAGCGACTCAACATCTGCAGTTAGGTTACCTAACACCTCGTCCCCTGTATCTTCTATCGGTCTCTGCTCTTCTTGCATGTACTTTTCTCAGCCTAGGCTGTACCTTAACCTTTACACGCTAAGGCTCTTAAATATGATGATTATGTGTTCTTGAAAGACGGCTCTAGCACCCGATGGTTGAGGCATAGAGGTCAAGCTCCTTGCGTGTCTCATCCAGTCGCACACGAAGCTCCTCACTCACGGGAACTAGTGGTAAGCGTAGGGTATCGGAGTCAATCAGACACATCAAGCGAAGCAATGCCTTGATCCCCGCTGGATTTCCCTCTTGGAAGAGCTGCGTGTTGATTTGCCTCATGGCGGTCTGGAGCATATCCGCTTCGTTATATCGTCCCTGCATCGCCAGATGAGTTAGCCGAGATGTTAGCCTCGGGTACGCATTACCGACCACAGAGATTACCCCCTGAGCACCATTCTGTACAAAGGCTACGGTCAGAGCATCGTCTCCAGAGAGTACAACGAAATCCTTTGGGAGCTCTGCAGAAGTAATCTGCTCTGCCTGCTGGGGGAAGCCCGAGGCCTCTTTAACCCCTATAATATTCTCATGCTCCTGAGCTAGGCGGATTACCGTATCTGGTGCCATATTTACCCCCACTCGCCCCGGCACATTATAAAGCACAATGGGCAGACTGCTCCTACGTGCAAGTGTCGAGAAATGCTGGTAGATCCCCTCCTGTGAAGGCTTGTTGTAGTAAGGCACCACTGAGAGAATCCCATCAATCCCACGAGTCTGCATGGCAGCAATCCTATCGGCTGTCTCTAGGGTGTTATTCCCCCCGAGACCCACCATGATGGGGCAACGACCAGCGACCTGCTTCACGATCTGCTCTGTGACAGCATCTCGCTCCTGACGGGTGAGGCATGGGGATTCGCCCGTCGTACCATGCACGACGAGGAAGTCTGTGGCTCGGTCACGCAATAGATGCTCTACGAGACGCTCTAAGCTCTTGTAATCGACCTTATTCGTCTCTGTGAACGGGGTAACGAGGGCTACGCCCAACCCTTTGAAGGAATGTTTGCTCATCGCTTCTCTCTAGTAACTCCCATGAGGGAGGACGATATTGATAGACAAAGGTAGTGATTTCCTATTCTTGGTCGCTCCTCATCCCTTTGTTTGAGTAGGTTAGGCATATTTCTCTCATCCATGCATGATGGAGAGCAAAAACGATAACAAAATATACCGCAAGATGACGACAAGCATCCCCTCCCTCAAGACTTCATACCACACTTAAAAACAGCACAATACAAGAGACAAAAACAGAGTGCCGATGAGTTACCATAAGTCGTCACAAAGAGTTGTGGTAACTCGTAATGACGAGTTATGGTAAGTCGTCGAGGAGAGTTATGGTAAGTCGTTGCAACGACTTATGGTAACTCTTTATGCCCCCTTTCACAAGCCCCTTATCGAGGGCGTTTATGAAGAGTACTCATCGAGGGCAAAAACCGAAAGAGAGATAAGCAACCACCCATCCTCTGCACCGAGCCCAGAACCCAACAAGTTAGGCCTAAACAAACAAGGGCATGAGGTTAAGTGAACCCAAGAAGGGCGTTTTTAGGAGCAGAGCAAGCTATGCACTCAGGAGCAAAGAGAAGCCCCACCTCAGCCCTGCGCCATGAGGAGCAGAAGCTAAGGTGGGGCTAGGATTACAGTGGCAGGCGACTACCTACCGGACTTCTTCTTGCCCTTGTACTTATCGAAAGGCGAGGAGTGACTGTTGCCCTTTCGGCTAGAGCGAGGTGAATAGTTTTCACGATGCTTCTTCCCCTTGCGTGACGCACGTGGGCTATCGTCGGAGTAGGTGCGCTTACCTCTGCGCTCACGCTTGCCCTCGGAGGCTCCTACGGCATCAGCGTAGTCCACGACGATACGCCGACCATCCACCTCGTAGCTACTCATAGAGGAGACGACCTCTGAGGCCTCGTGCTCATCGACCTCAAAGAACGAGAAGCGAGGCATGAGGTCAATCTTACCGATCTTCACACGACCTGGGACGCACTTGTTGATGAGCTCAATGAGCTTGTTGGGGTACATCTTGTCGAGCTTACCGAAGTTGATGAAGAGACGCTTCATCCCCTCCTCGGCTACGGCATTGCGCTTGTCACGCTTCTCCTTGCGCTCGGTGGGTAGCTTACCTTTATCATCTGCCTCCTCAATCGCCTCTTCGCTCTCATAGTAGTCGAGCATACGGCGAAACTCCATGAGCATGATCCGTCGCATGAGCTCTTCCTTATCCAACCAGTCGAGCTTGCGTAGGAGGTCGGGTAGCACACTCTCCAGAGTAGCATCCTCAGTGATCTCTACTCGCTCAATGCGATCAGCTAGACCGAAGAGCTGCTTCTGACAGATCTCTTGCCCCGTCGGCAGGTGCTTGCGCTCTAGGGTAGCGTGTGAGATGCGCTCTATATCTCGAATGCGTCCACGCTCACGGCTATGGCAGATAGCTATGGATAGTCCCATCTTCCCGGCACGGGCGGTTCGGCCACTGCGGTGGGTGTAGCTCTCGATATCATCTGGTAGACCATAGTGAATTACGTGCGTTAGGTCGTTCACATCTAGTCCTCGGGCAGCGACGTCAGTAGCAACGAGGAGCTGAAGGTTGCGTATGCGGAACTTCTGCATCACATAGTCACGCTGGGCCTGAGAGAGCTCACCATGGAGGGCATCGGCATTATAGCCATCACGAATCAGCTGGTCTGCGATCTCCTGAGTCTCCTTACGTGTACGGCAGAATATGATCCCATAGATGCTGGGGTAATAGTCTGCGATGCGCTTTAGGGCAAGGTACTTATGGCGGGCAGAGACGACATAGTAGTGGTGCTTGATATTAGCATTACCTTGGTTCTTGGTACCGACGACGATCTCACGAGGATGATGCATGTACGAAGCTGCGATCGAACTGATCTCCCGAGGCATGGTAGCAGAGAACAGGAGGAGGTGACGCTCCTTGGGAACCTGTGCTAGGATAGTCTGTAGGCTCTCGGTGAAGCCCATATTGAGCATTTCATCCGCTTCATCTAGGACGACCGTCTGCACCTCGTCCAGCGAGGCGACACCACGCTCCATGAGGTCAATCAGACGACCTGGAGTAGCGACGATCACCTCGACACCACGACGAAGGGTGCGTATCTGCGCCTCTATGGATGAGCCCCCATAGACAGGGAGGATGCGTACCGAGGGGAGATACTTGCTGTACTCGGTGAGGTCGTCGGAGATCTGTAGGCACAGCTCACGGGTGGGACATAGGACGAGGGCGCGTGCATGCCCCGAGGCATTTGTCCGAGTCTTGGACTCGTCGAGGCTACGTGCAACATTCTGTAGGAGGGGAAGGCCGAAGGCGGCAGTCTTACCTGTGCCCGTCTGGGCAAGTGCGATAAGGTCTTGTGGCTCTCCGAGGAGATGGGGTATAACAGCTTCCTGCACGGGCATAGGCTGTTCGTAGCCAAGCTCTGCTACGGCTTGGCAAATAGGGGCACTCACCCCTAGGGCTTCAAATGTCATTGATTGCTCTTGTAATTAATACGCCTATCCTTAGATGGTAGGCAGTGTGCTTCTCATGGACTACCTCAGCCCAACCTCGGCACACACAACAAAATCTGGAATAACGAGGTACATAGCCTCACAGCTTCGTACCCCACGTGAGCAGACGCCTAGCGTTGCTCTGTCTGTAGCTCACGACTCTTATCCCCAAGGTAGCCACCATGATGGCGGAGGGAGTAGTCGTGATAGGTGAAGCCGATGCGCTGCATCACGCTCACCACGAGCAGGTCACCCAGTACAGTCATCACCGTAGTGCTGGTGGTGGGGGTGAGTCCGAGGGGACAGACCTCCTTAGGGTTACCTGTGGAGAGGCAGACATTGACCTCTCCAGAGAGTGGACTATCGGGATTACCCGTAATCAAGATGAAGGGTAGGGAGGGATACATCCGACGTGCAAGAGCAACCAGCTCAAGCACCTCTCGAGTCTTCCCCGAATTACTAATCAGAAGCATCACATCACTGGAGCAAACCATCCCAAGGTCTCCATGCTGTGCTTCACTAGGGTGAAGGAAATAAGCTGGTGTACCTGTGGAGCTGAAGGTCGTGGCGATGTTATGCGCGATCTGCCCCGCCTTGCCCATTCCCGAAGTAATGAGACGCCCCCCTCCATCATGTACACGCTCAAGTATAAGAGCTATGGCCTTCTCGTAATCGTTGTCACGGGGAATGTTGCGGATAGCTTCAATCTCAGCTTGCAACATCTGATCGATGGTATATTCGGAGGGCATACGAAGTTGCTTCTTTATTCTTGCTCACAAAGATAGGGCTTTCTCCGCAGATAAGCCCCTAGTAACCCCAGCAGTTACGTAGTATCCACCAAGCAAGGAGTATTAAGACAAGGGAAAGGATAACGAGCGGGTGGCGTAGGAATGCCCTCAGACGTAGTGTCTTCTCTCCCCACAATGCGTCACCGATATAGAGTGCCAGAATGGGTACAGTAAAGAGCAGGGAATAGTTGTACGCTATTCCCTGTGCAAAGTCGCCATGCAGGAGTGCATGTACCGCACGCTGTGTACCACAGCCTGGGCAACGAAAACCCGTAAGCCTAAGGAGTAAACATGAGGGAAGGCTCCCCGATGATGGCTCAAGGGCATAGTACAAGGTCACAAGCACAAGCCCGAGGACAAGCACCAGCAACCACCTACCCCTCCTATATAGAGGGGTACAGCGGGACTTGTGAGCATCACACATAGCTCGAAGCAAACCCCGAGATCACAATATAAGAGGTGTGAAGCAGTGGCGAAGCTAGTAGTTGAGGACCTGCATCAGTGCCTCAAAGTTCTTACGCCTTGTGACACCTTGGATCTGAAACCAGTCAATCAGCGCAAAGATCCCACAGCCACCCCCGGTCAGGAGCTTGGCTACACCAATCCCTACATCACCAACCATAAATCGGTCTACACCAAGTGTCCCAGCGAAGATAGATACAAGGAGCATCATGCTTGGATCTTTGTATTCGATCGACGAAAGGGCGATGAGCTTCGTATCATCCACGGCCTGTAGTCGCTCGCAGATGATCTGGAGCTGTGTTGGCTCAAAATACTTTTGGTTGGTAAGGATGAAAAGGTCTACTTTCTGATTATCCATTGTTATACTGTATTTAGACTATACCTCAGCATCAGAGCGGAGGTATAGCAAGATGGGCAAGAAGACATCGTGGTGCATGAGATCCGTTACACCCACATGACAGGGCAAATTTAGAGCTAATACCCTACATCACCAAACGTAAACTACCGAGCTGAGGCTGAGCCACGTCTCACCTAGAAGAGCTAACATAAGGAGCGGGAAGGAACAAAAAGATCGCCTACTCCCTATCTGCAAGACACTGAAGCTAGGCAATGAAAAGAAATACAAGCAACGACACCAATAGCACAAACAAAAGATATACACGGGATTGACACCGATTGTAACACACTCTATTTATGCCATTTACAGGATTGAAAAACGAGTTACCACAACTCGTCTCAGAGACTTACCATAACTCTCTGCGACGACTTACCATAACTCTCTACAACGACTTACCATAACTCGTTTTAATGAGTTACCATAACTTGCTGAAGCGAGTTACCATAACTCGTGGTGAGCACTTTTAGAAAGCACAGCAAGACACTCATTACAAACACCTTACAAAACATTTGAAAGAGATCAAGTTCCTCCTCCCTTTGCCTTGAAAAGCCTTTTGCTATCAGCTCACCCCCCTTCTGCCTAAAAGTCTATTGAAACTCAAAACACACCGCCTTCACTCTCATCATAGGCGGTGGCAGAGTACCATGAGGGGGAGGGAGGGGGAGAGTGTGAGGGCGAAAAGCGTCTGGGTATCGCTGTCCTTGATGCCGAGCTTAGCCCGAAGGGCTTCGGGAGAGAGCGGGAAGTTGCGACACGAGATCTGTGCTGCCCCGAGCTCCCTCTCCAGCCGACGAAGGGTGGAGGAGGCGAAGGGATGGACAGCTCGTACCTCAAATACTCGCCCGGGGAACTCCATTGCCCGATGGCTAGAGGTATAGAGATGGGTGCTGGGGTGGAGGGGCTGCAGGGCGAAGGTCTCCGCTAAGGTCTTGAAGAGCCCCGACTTCATGAGGGCAGCATTCGGCTCATAGAGATAGGTCGAGAGCTCGGTGGCGTAGCTCGCCGTGAGTTCTCCCTCATGAGCTAGTGCACGGGGCTGTGTGAAGATCTGGGCAGGTCGCTCCGAGCCTAGGAGGTTCGCCGCCGTGATGGTAACTGCCCCAGCCTCGGGCATCACCTCCTCTAGGCTTAGGTCGAGGGATAGCAGGAGCTCCTTCACCTCACCCCGCACGGCTACGACATGTAGCTCGGTGACGTAGGGTACGCTCTGTAGGGTATGGGTGATGTCCAGCATCGGGGAGAGCTTGACTAGAAGGCGAGGGAGTGGACAGCCAAGCGAAGTGTAGAGCGAGCGTAGTCTCGGCAGGAGCTCCCGAAGGTCGGGCTCGCAGTCCTCAATGGCATAGACCCTACGATGCTGGTCACCGCCCTCCCTGCGTGCGGGATCAAGATAGATAAGGCTTGGTTTGTAACGCTCGAGGAGCTCTGGGAGGAGCTCTAGCGACTCCCCACAGATCACCTCACTCGGCTGAGTGGGGAGGAGGCGAGGGAGGTTGTAGGCTGCGGCAGAGGCTAGCTCCTCACGACGCTCCACATAGACCCCATGAGCCGTCACCGCCCTCAGAGCAGCGAAGTCTACCCCCATCCCTCCAGTGAGGTCAAGGAGGCGGTCATCCTCTCGTGCGAAGCGTCTCTTATACTCGGCAGCCTCCTCGCTGGAGCACTGCTCTAGAGCAAGGGAGGAGGGGACGAAGGCTCCGACCTCAGCCCATCGTGGGAGTCGCCTAGAGAGGGCTACACGAGTGCTTAGCTGGAGGGCTACGAGGGTTCGCTCCTCACGGCTCATCGCCCCCTTGCCGAGGAGGATACGTTCGGGGCTCGTCGTCTGATACTGCTGGGTGAGGGCGAGGATATGCTCGATCTCGCTCGGGGTGTAGTAGGGCATCGTACGGGAGGGATAGGAAAGACCCTCCATCGCTCCCCAGCCTAGTACTAGGCGGAGGGCGGTGGAGGGTCGCAAGTGTTATAGGAGCTTACTTGATCTGAAGGCGCAGAGTAGCCGTAGGCAGACCCTTCGCCGAGACATGGAGGACAGCCTCGCCCGACTGCTCAGAGCTCTGAACGAGGGTCACGAGCTGGCCACTGAAGGCATGGTGACGAGGCAGGTGGAAGGCATCCAGCGAAGCGGGGTTACCCGAGGCGGCTGCACGGAAGGTAGCAGCACCCGTGACACGGAAGGTCAAGAGGCGGGCCTCGTCTGGGATCAAGTTACCATCCTTATCCACCACACGCACTGTCACGAAGGCTATATCCCGTCCGTCCGCCGTGAGGGTCGTGCGGTCGGCTACGAGCTCGAGGTGATGGGGCTTACCTGCGGTGCGGATGACCTTCTCCTCGGCTACCTCGCCAGCGTCGTTGTAGGCGACGACCTTGACTTCTCCGGGCTCATACTTCGTGTCCATCCACATCAGGCGGTAACGCTTCTGACGAGTGAAGTTCTTGAAGCTCTCGGCATTCTCCGTAGCGTCGATCGTGACGGAGCGATCCTTGCGCTGACGCCCCTGACTCTTGCCGTTGATGAAGAGCTCCGCCTCGGGGTAGCTCGTATAGACGAAGATGGGGGTCACCTCACCTACTCGGTCAGGCCAAGTCCAGTGGGGCAGGATGTGCAGCGTAGGCGAAGTCTTGTTCCAGTGGCTACGATAGAGATAGAAGCGATCCTTGGGGATACCAGCTAGATCCACGGCACCGAAGAGCGAGGAGTGGCTGGGCCAGTCGCTGTAGTAGGGTGTGGGCTCACCGAGGTAATCGATCCCCGTCCAGATGAACTCACCCATGCTCCAGCTGTGATCCTCCTGACGCATGAAGTCGTCCTCGGGGAGGTTGCTCCACCCGCAGTGCTCGACATCGTAGCTAGAGGACTGATGGTCGGGGTACTTGGCCATGGACTTGCGCACGACGGGGAACTTGTATACTCCTCGTGAGCTAACCGTAGAGCAGGTCTCGGAGCCGAGGAGGAAGCCCTGTGGGAGGACACGATGCGCCGTGTCGTAGAGGAAGGGACGATAATTGAAGCCTGGTATATCGAGCGCAGCTGCCATACCGGTCTTGAGCACTGCCTTAGGGTTATCCATCCCGTTGGTGACGGGGCGAGTGGGATCCTCTCTGTGGCAGATCTGCTGGAGGCGGTAGGCGAGCTTGGCACCCTGGGCAGAGGGCTGCTCGGGGACTTCGTTCCCGATGCTCCACATGATGACGGAGGGGCTATTGCGGAACTGGTGGATGAGGTTCACCAGATCACGCTCATGCCACTCGTTGAAGTCTAGGTTGTAGCCATTGGGCACCTTGGGCTGAGCCCAGGAGTCGAAGCTCTCGGCCATCAGCGGCATCCCCATCTCGTCACATAGACGGACAAACTCGGGGGCAGGCATATTATGAGAGGTACGGATAGCATTGACACCCATATCCTGCATCAGACGTATCTGACGGCGTATAGCAGCTTCGTTCACAGCAGCACCGAGGGGACCAAGGTCGTGGTGCAGGCAAGCACCCTGGAACTTGATCTTGCGCCCGTTGAGGTAGAAGCCATCGCCAGCCTTCAGTTCGATCGAGCGTATCCCGAAGGTCGTCGTATCTCGGTCTAGGAGCTTGCCACCAGACGACAGCTCCACGACATACTTATATAGGAAGGGATGACCGATGTCCCAGAGTAGAGGCCTCCGTACCTCGAAGCCCGAGCGCAGGATGCTGTCCTTAGCCCAGAAGGAAGCCTTAGTCTCTACGCTCTTGCTAGCGATCTTTGTGCCCAGAGGGGTGAGAATATGGGTCTTGATCGTCAGCACTTTATTCCCAAGCGTCTTCAGCCCAGCGAGCTTTGTCTCGACGTCTACATAGGCGAAGTCTTCCCGTACGACGGGTGTCTTGATCTGTGTCCCCCATGTAGGCACATGGACGGGGGCGGTGATGACCATGTAGACATTGCGGTAGAGGCCTGCACCGGGGTACCAGCGACTGCTCTCGTGCTTGTTCTCTAGTCGTACGGCTAGGGTGTTGTCCTTGCCGGGGCGAACGTAGGGAGTTACATCGAGGTGGAAGCTGTTGTAGCCATAGGGCCAATAGCCCGCCTCGTGCCCATTGACATACACACGAGCACGGCTCATCGCCCCATCGAAGCGCAGGACGACCCTACGCTGCCCAAGATCCTCGGGGATAGAAAGCGTACGGCGGTACCAGCCCACCCCGACGAAGGGGAGGCCACCCGTACGGCCTGCGTGCTCCATGGCCTCCTTCTGCCCATCCTGTGTGATGGCTAGATGCTGCTTGTCGTTGTCGAAGCTAAAGGGGCCGTAGATCGCCCAGTCGTGGGGTACGACGACACGGCTCCACTTGCTGTCGTCGTAGCCCTCGGCGGAGGCCTTGGGGTCATCTACTCGGGTAAATCGCCATCCCTTCTCCAGACGCTCTACCGTGCGCTGGCCCGAGAGGGGTAGACTAAGGAAGGGTAGGCTAAGGGCACAGCCCAGCGTGAGGGCCGATGCGACTAGTCTCTTCATAGGAAGCAATCAAACTATGGAAAAAATACGTCACCAAGTGGACCCCTCATTTATATAGTATATAGGGTGCCATCAGTCAAAGATACAAATTTCGCCCTTACAGCCTTCGTTCCGATAGAAGAAAAGGTGGCGAGCAGAAAGGAGAGAGCCTCACCCTCCGAAGATGGAGAGTGAGGCTCTTGGCTTCTCAGTTAGGTCAGAGGGCTTTTATATCCCAACTCCGCCACCTTGTGGTGGCATCACCGCTAGGCGGGGTACTTGGCTTAAGCTTCTTACCAGACTTACCCTTCTTCGGTTTGGTAGCTGTACGCTCGAAGCTCACGTCTGCGAGTCGGAAGTACTTACGACTTGGCATAAGCGTCACACATGCACCCTTGATATGGGTATTGGCATTAAAAGTCTCACCCTGAGGCACCATGTGGCTTTTGATGCTCGGGCGTAAGCGACCTAGACGACCATACTCTACGATGTCCCCATTGGCCACTAGGCTACGAGCCATATCTGCTGCGAGATTGAGGACGGAGGCTACCTCCATGTAGTTGAACGTAGTCTGCCCTGCGACGAGCTCACAGAAACGCTCAAAGGAGATTGCATGACGATTGGTGGGCAGGGCGACCTGAAAGGTCTTACCTGCGAACTTCCCAGTCTTGAACGTACGTTCGCTGAGCGAGAAGTTGAGGGGCTTGTTCTTTCCCATGATTCAGTAAAATATATTAAGTAAAACATAAATTTTTGCCCTCTCACTTGAGGACACAGCAAAGGTAGGATAACTTTTTCTTTCCCGCTAAACGAACCCAAGGGTAAACCTTGAAACGCGCTACAAGTCAGAGAGAAAAAATTTTCTTGTACACTTCTCCTCTTCAAATAATCGCTCTCTATCTGTCTCCAAAGAGAAAAGACCGCTCCATCTTGAGCCATAAAGAGCTCATCTTGAACACCTTCAAACAAAACCTTTAACGGTTATACGCGCAAACGTAGGCTAGAAATCAACCCTACTCTGCTCACAAGGGAAACAACAGCTATGATAAATGGGGACGTGAAGGAGGCTTATTTGAGCTTCTTCCTCTTAGGTGTAGGCTTTAGCTTCTTTTCGATCTTCTTGATGCTATCTGCCACAGGGAGATCCTCTGGCATGGTGCCCCCGAGCTCCTTTATAGTCTGTCTGACCTTAGCTCCGACCTCCTCATGGGCTCGATTAGCGTTCTGCTTACCTTTGATTCCCTCTCTCCTCAACCTCTCCTCTGTTTGCGTAGCACGGAAGAGATTGGCAGCAAGCTCCGTACTCCCCATGTGGTCTAGGATCTGCTGGCTCTTCTTTAGTCTTTTCCGTGCATGAATATCTTTGGCTTCAAGCCCTCCGTAGAGACCTCTATATCCACAATTCTGGAAGATTGCATATTCCTGAGAAGTCTCAACCCCTGCATCCTGAGCAGCAGCCGCAAGCTGTGTGTTATGCTTTGCCACCTCTCCCCGAAGGAAAAGCCGATTTTGCTCTTCTTCGGTTAGCTGTGCTCGCCTTTCTTCTTGTAGCTCCCGTGTCCTTGTCTGAACAGCGAAGTAGGTCTGTCCTAGTGCAACTACCTCTTTTGATGGATCTGCGTTCTGCACAATCAAGTAGCAGGCATAGCGCGATAACTTGACTACATCCACCTTTCGCTGAGCTGTTTTTGCAAGCTGCACCATTTCGGTGATGTCACCGAAATGGTTTTCTACCTTTTCCCCACTATTGAGACAGGCCGCTTTAGCCTTTTTTATGACAGATAGGAAGTTGCGGTAGTCGGAGTAACTAAGGGCCTTGGCCAGCTCTCGGGACTTCCAATACTCTACACCCTGCTCATCCACATGACGGATTTCTTCAAATAGGGTTTGTCCTGCTTGGGTGATATCGATACTCATTAGTCGTTACACAGCTTAATATATACCAATGACAACTAGCACACTACACACATTGCAGACGCCTATATACACATAGGTCACAGCAGGAATTTATTGTATCAGCAATCACTTATATTCCATTGCTGGGGGCAGACACGACTTGTTATTTTAGGTATATCAAAGTTGCATCCAGCCCCTCTTTACTTCTCGTGACTGGTTCTACTCCCCTAGGTCTACATATAGTACACACAAAGCTACGAAAAATGCACCCGCCGAGGGCGAGGAAGTGTACCCTTCCCAACAGCCTATAATAGATACCCCCAGAGAGAAGTATGGGTACATGCTGGGGGTTATCTCATATAGGCTCTCGGATACATCTGTGATTACAAAAAGAAACTCTAGAGATTCGGGAGGAAAAGACTAGAGTTCTCGAATAAAAACTCTAGAGATTTGGTGAGATAGGAGGAAGTCGCACCCATACACCTGATGAGAGGAGTAGGAGGACGTACGGCAAGAGCGCATACAGCAGAATAATAAATATACCTAAAAATGGTGATTGTAGGGCGTAAAACAACGAACTACCTTTGCAAAAGATTGTTTTGAATTCCGTTATCTGCATTCGTTTGCAAAAGATATTTTTATTCCTCATCGTGGCATTGGGTAGCCTATATACCTCTGCCTCTCCTCTCTTTGCCCAAGGTATTGGGCTTATTAAGGGACATATCTACTCCCCCGATCGAGAGGGACTTAGCTTTGCTACCATTGCAATACAGGGGGAGCGTCGTGGATGTACAGCTAACGCCTCTGGTGCCTACGAGCTATCACTCCCCATAGGACACCATACGCTCATCATCTCTTCTCTGGGATACAAGAAGCAAATAGTCGAGATAACCCTTTCCGATAGCACTACGTATACTCGAGACTTCGTACTCGAGGGGGAGAGCCTTCAGCTCCGTAGCGTGGAGGTTGTTGCTCGTGGCGTGGGGAGGCTTCGCCATACAGCATTCAATGCAGTCTCGATTAACACCCAAGATTTCCTTTCAACGAACAAGAACCTTGGGGATGCCCTTTCACGAGCACCAGGTATAAAGGTACGTGAGACAGGCGGTGCCGGATCCGATATGAATGTCACACTGGATGGTTTCACGGGTCGTCATGTCAAGGTTTTCATTGACGGCGTACCGCAGGAGGGCGTCGGTCGTTCATTCAGCCTGAATAATATCCCCGTTAGTTATGCCGAGCGCATTGAGGTCTATCGAGGGGTTGTGCCCGTAGACTTCGGGGCAGATGCTATTGGAGGGGTAATTAATATTGTTACCTCGAGGAGGCACAGGCCTTGGTATCTCGATGCTTCCTATTCCTACGGTTCATTCCAAACTCATCGCTCCACCCTTGCTCTGGGACGAACACTTGAGAATGGCCTCTCCTTTGAGCTTAATGCTTTTCAGAACTATTCAAAGAATAACTATTGGATTGATACCCCAGTTGAAGATCTGATCAATGGAGGTATCGACCGAACGAAAGTAGAGCATGTCCGACGCTTCCACGATACATACCACAACGAAGCCATCATCGGAAAGCTCGGATTCATCCGAAAGCCTTGGGCAAGCCGTCTCTTATTCGGTTTGAAATACGCCCACGTCTACAAAGACATACAGGCGGGTGTACGGCAAGATATCGTGTTCGGGGAGCGACATAGATACGGCTATAATCTCATACCTTCTCTGGAGTACGCAAAGGATCAGCTCCTTGATGGGCGCATGGATATACAGCTCACAGCAGCCTATACACGAGGTAGCTACACTCTGGTAGACACAGCCTCCTACCGATATAACTGGAGGGGTGAACGAACAGAGCGAAATAGCCCAGGAGAGCAGGGCTACGGGATCACACGCTCCAATGAGGATAACTGGACAGCTAGTGCGAGCGTCAAGTACCGCCCACAGGATCGGTACACACTCGTCCTACATCATAACTTCACCTCCTTCTCTCGACGCAGTACCTCCCTCGTAGCTCGCCGTGCATCCACCTCACCTATTCCCGATCAAGAGATAAAAAACATCACAGGGCTCTCTGCCCAGTATCGCCCAGATAGCATATGGAATGCTACTCTCTTCGGTAAATACTATGCGCAGCACATCACGGGGGCAATAGCCACTGATCCTCTACAAGGGCAATTTACCGAGACGACACGTAGCGACCACTACCTAGGCTACGGGCTTGCAGTATCAGCTCAGCTCCTTCGTCCCTTGCAAGCTAAGATTTCTTATGAAAAGGCTTATCGCCTGCCTACCTCAACAGAGATCTTTGGAGACACCGATCTAGAGACCGGGAAAATAGGTCTACGTCCAGAGAGCAGCCATAATGTCAATCTCAATCTGAGCTGGGCACAACGCCTCCAAGAGTCGATGCTCCTCATTGAGGCAGGGCTTATCTGGCGTGACACAAGAGACTATATACAACGTAATGTCTCGAGCATGGGAGGAGGGAACTACGGTGGCGTCTATGTCAATTATGGAAAAGTACTAACTAAAGGAATCAATCTCTCCCTACGCTTCGACTATCATAAATGGCTCAGCCTTGGCGGTAGTTACACGCTGATGGATGTACGAGATAATCAAAGACTCAGCCAAGGAAGTCAGCTCATCAATGCAGGTTATGGACTTAGGATGCCCAACCTCCCATATTCATTTGGGGGGATTGATGTAACTCTTCGTAGGAAGCACCTCCTCGGTAAGGGGACAGCTCTTAGCTTCACTTACGACAATCAGTACGTGAAGAGCTTTACTTTCTACTCAGAGGGACTAGGCATAAACGCACGTGACTACTCGATCCCAACACAACTCTCCCACAACCTTACCCTAACCTTAGGGTTGAGCAACAATCACTATGCCCTGTCTCTCGAATGTCGTAACCTGACGGATGAGAGACTCTACGATAACTATAGCCTACAGAAGGCTGGTCGTTCGCTTTACGCAAAGCTACGTATCCACCTCGGACACTAAAATAAGCATACAGAAACAAGTATTTTATTAAACTATCATGCAGTACAATTCATATCTCAAGGGAGCACTTAGCCTCACAGCTTGTGCTCTATTCCTCTCCTCTTGCGGGAGCAAGTCAGACAATCCTACGCCTACACCTCCCAATCCTTCGGGTAAGACAAGCACCTACATCGTAACAGCAACGATCCAAGCATCGGGGAGTGCCAGCACAACGATGCTCTTTACTCCGACAATCCTCAGCGAAGGTTCGCTCTCTGGTAATACCGGAGGTAAGCAAACTGATGGAGGAGGTGAATTCATCTACCTCAAAGACAATACCTATCTCTACAGTATTGCTTATCACCAAGGAGGGAAGACTTCAACGAACTCCTACATCCTACGCAATGGCACACTCGTTGAGCGTAATAAGAAGTTCCAAGGCAATCGTTTTACTACCCATGGCACCTTCAGCGACTTCCTCATCACTTGCTCTACGGGTATGGGTCCAAAAACCAAGGCAGACGCTTCTGGTTACCTCCCTCAATACTTCCTCCTCTCTTATCTCAATGCCCCAGCAGAGACACAGACGAATAATGATACCAAGCTAGAGCAGTTCAGTGCAGAGAACTTCCTCGGCAATGGTGAATACGTTACGCTTTGTGGTCTCCTAGAGTACGAAGGCAAGCTCTACTCAGGTGTCATACCTATGGGTCTCAGCCAATACGGAGGTAACGTAGATGCCGTATGGGATGGTGATACCTACAAGTCTGGGAAGTGGGTTAAGAAGGGGAATGAAGATCTCGTCAAGACTCAGGATGGGGGACAGAAGAGTAGTTCCTACAAGCGTGGTGAACTCCAATGGACACAGTACCCCAATGAGTGCCATGTCGCTATCTTCTCTGATAAGGATCTGAAGACGAAGAAGGTTATCAAGACCGATAAAATTAGCTATCCAGCAGGGCGATTTAAGTCACAGTATCATCAAATGATCTGGCCCTCCTCTTCGGGTGATATCTATGTCTTCTCTCCCAGCTTCGCAAAGAGCATGAGAGATGCTCGACAGAAGACAACACTCCCTGCAGGCGTGGTACGTATCAAAAAGGGGACAGAAACCTTCGATACAGATTACTACTACAACCTAGATAACCTTACGGGTAATAGAGGCTTCCAGCACGTCTTCCCTGTTGGTAACGATCAATTTATCCTGTACCTCTATGACAAGAGCTTAGACCAACTTACCAACCAAGAGTATGCTACACAGCTAGCAATCTTTAATGCTAAGACAGGCGGATTTATCAATGTCACGGGGCTACCAGCTGGTGTGAAGAAGTTTGGCGGTAGACCTTATCTAGAGGATGGGCGTGCCTATCTCCCAGTGATGAGTAGCCTCAAGCCCGCTATCTATGTCATTGATCTCTCCACGGGTCAAGCTACCCGAGGTCTAGAGGTAGAGGCAACAGAGATCTCTTCGGTGGGTCGTCTTAGAGAGCACTAGCCTCACGAGCAGGGTTAGTATATCCCTTCTGGGATACAACACCACCAATGACTCCCGTACGTACTTATTACAAGGTGAGACGTACGGGAGTTTTATCACTGATCATGGTTTCTCTTTTTGCTTATCACTATGCGCAAGCTATTTAAGAAGATTCATATCTGGCTTTCACTTCCCTTCGGGCTCATCATTACTATTACCTGTCTCTCTGGAGCATTATTAGTCTTTGAGAAGGAGCTCACCGAACTCTTTTATCGGGAGCGTTACACCGTCCGAGAGGTAGATACTAGACGCCTCCCTCTCCCTGTACTCATAGACAAAGTCGCCTCTACGCTACCAGACACAGTCTCGATTACAGGAGTCTCGATCCCAATCGACGTACATCGTCCCTATACGATCCAGCTTAGCAAGCCACGTCGAGCAGGTGTACTCATCGATCCCTACACAGCGGAAATCAAAGGAAGAAGTGATCGCTCACCGTTCTTCTCGGTAGTATTCCGCCTGCATCGATGGTTACTAGACAGTATGAAGCCTGGACAGGACGGAATATTCTGGGGGCGTGTTATTGTTGGGACAAGTACCCTATTATTCGTGATTATCCTACTCACGGGTTTACTCACTTGGTGGCCACGCAAACTCAAGGGGCTTGGTAAACGGTTCAAGGTTTCCTTCCGTCATGGTCTTCACCGCCTCTTCTTCGATTTACATACCGTAGGGGGCGTTTACGCCTTGATCTTTCTACTTGCTATGGCGTTGACGGGACTTACTTGGTCATTTGAATGGTACCGAAATGGCTTTTATAAAGTCTTTGGTGTCGAAGTAAAGGATGCCCCTCACGGTAAGCAGGGCAAAGCAGGTAAGCACGAAGCCAAAGGAAGAGAGAGGCACTCTCACGGCTCCACAGGGAAGGATCTCCCTGCCCATACCATGATAGCTAAGGCCCCCACAACCTACTTACTCTGGGATCAGGTTTACCTAGCGGTCGCCTCTCGCTCTACTAAGTATAGAGAGATCAGTATCTCCGAGGACAAAGCACAGGGTACGCTTAATGCTCTTGGTAATGTCTTCGCCTCTGATACCTATATATTCGACAAGGAGACAGGTGAAATAAAAGAGGTTGAGCTCTATCAAGATCTAAAGAAGGATAAGACAATCCGTGGCTGGATATATTCCGTGCATATCGGAGCATGGGGAGGACTCACAACACGCATTTTAGCTTTCCTAGCTGCGCTCTTTGGTGCTTCTCTTCCCTTGACTGGGTATTACCTCTTCTTCAAGCGGAAGTTTAAGAAACGGACGAAAAAGGAACTTGCTACTACCTAAAGAAACGGCCTCTCACACAGAGTGAGAGGCCGTTTCTTTTGTACTCAATTCTATTTGCCAACATGCGTACATACCTAGAGAGGGGCATCGCTCCTATCTCAGCCGTTTATAGTAGATATCCTCTGTGAGATGTATAGGTTTGGACTAAAAGACATGTGACGTGCTCTTAGAGATACCTGTGGTTGCGAATAGAAGCTCTAGAGATACGAAATGAAATAACTAGAGATGTTGAGTGAAAACTCTAGAGTTTTTGAGAGACACAGGAGCTGATACTTATATCAAGGGTGAGAGAAGGAGAGTATCAAGGCGGGAGAGGGAAGGGATAGAGTGGCTGGGAAATGATAAAAAGAAGGGAGAGCTAATCTAGCTTAGTGAGGATGTGACCACCTAGTATTCAGCTCGATTTTCACCGCAGGAGTGCGTACCGAAATTATCCATACCTTTACTGCACCCTTTTATCATAAAACTGATATGAAGCTATATGAAACGCATTAAGACAATCGGTAGCCTTGTACTCCTCAGTACTTCCCTACCGCTATTCGCCTTAGACCGTACTAGTGTCTCTACGGCTACCGAAAGTACCGTACAGGCACAGACACAGAACGGCACCCTCACTGGGCTCGTCAAGGATACCCAAGGTGAGCCTATCACTGGAGCCTCCATCCTTGTCAAGGGAACAGGCAAAGGTACACTGACCAATCTGAAGGGGACATTCTCCATCAGTGGGGTCAAGACTGGTGCAGAGATCGTCATCTCGTGTGTGGGATATAAGTCCCAGACCGTTAAGTGGACAGGTAATTCCCTTCAGGTGACTCTCGAGGACGCAACGACCACGCTAAACAACGTCGTCGTTACCGCACTAGGGATCAAACGCGAACGTAAAGCTCTTGGCTACGCTATGCAGGAAGTCAAGGGTGACCAACTGATGGCCGTACGCGAACCTAATATCACAAACGCACTCTCAGGTAAAATATCAGGTATTCAAATCCTCAAGGGAGCAAGTGGCCCTGGCTCTTCATCGAAGATCGTTCTTCGTGGTAGTAGCTCGCTCTCGGGGAGTAACCAACCTCTGATCGTCATCGATGGCGTGCCCATGGATAATACCACTGGGGCTTCACTAAGCAAAGAAACAGGTAAGGTCAACAACGACTTCTGGAACCCTGGTACCGACATGGGGAATGGCCTTGGTGATATTAACCCCGAGGACATTGAGAGCATGACGGTACTGAAGGGTGCTTCTGCAGCTGCTCTCTATGGCTCACGTGCAGGTAATGGGGTCATCCAGATCGTCACAAAGAGCGGACGAAAGAACCACGGTCTCGGGGTTACGATTTCCTCTTCTGTTGGTGTAGAAAGTCTCTTCATGGTACCTAAGCTACAGAATGAGTTCGGGCAAGGGACAAGTGGAGGCTATAAGGACAACGCCACCACAAGCTGGGGACCTCGCATCGAGGGACAAGAGTACGCAAAATGGGATGGATCGAAGGCACGTATGCAAGCATACGATAATGTGGCGAACTACTTCAAGTCAGGCATTGATTTGACAGAAAACGTCGCCTTCTCTCAAATGTATGAGCGTACATCTGTCTACACCTCTCTGACACGCACCGACAACAAGAGTCACATCCCTGGTGCTTCACTCGGACGTACGAACCTCACGCTACGTGCCACAACCAAGTTCGGCCCTAGCGATAGATGGAGTACAGATACAAAGGTGCAGTACATCCGGACCTTCGTGCAGAATAGGCCCATGAATGGATCAAATGCTTCCAATGCCTTCTATACGATCTACTCCTTGCCACGTAGCATGGACATCCGTGACTTCTCTGACCCACGCACTGCAGATGGTAATATGCGCTGGTATGGAGAGGGAAGTCAAACAAACCCCTACTGGGCAAGTAAGTACAACCTAAATAGTGACACGCGTGACCGCTTCCTCCTTAGTGCAGCTCTCAAGTATAAGGTCACTGATTGGTTAGACGCAGAGCTACGTGTAGGCTCTGACCAGTATGCCACACGTGTAGAGCGTAAGACCTACGCTGGCTCTCCAATCGCTAAGGGTGGGGGACAGTATGAGACCGAGCAGGTAAAGTTCTATGAGAATAACTACAGCTTCCTCATCTCTGCACACAAGGATAACCTTTTCGATAAGTTGGGAGCATCTGGTTCGTTTGGTGGTAACCTCATGGAGCGCAGACTCACTGGCCTTCGTGCTTGGGTAGATCAGCTGGTCATAAAGAATATCTTCTCGCTCAATAATGGATTAGAGAGACCAAAGAACATGGAGACCTTCAGCCACAAGAAGATTAACTCCCTCTATGGTACACTTCAGCTAAACTGGGATGGCTATCTCTTCCTCGACGGTACACTACGTAATGACTGGTCTTCCTCACTAGCTAAGGCAAACCGCTCCTTCCTCTATCCTTCGCTCAGCGTATCAGTCGTGCTCTCCGACCTACTGCGTAAGGGGAATGTACGTCTACCAGAGTGGATCTCTTTCGCTAAGCTACGTGCCTCAATGGCTCAGGTAGGGAATGACCTCGAGCCATACCAACTCTACAGCACCTACAACATAAAGAAAGATCCGCTCGGTGGTACAATAGCTAGCGTAGACAATACACTCTACGATGACAAGGTACGTAGTGAGCTCATCAAGTCCTATGAGGTAGGTGCTGAACTTCGTTTCTTCGATAATCGACTGGGTATTGACTTCGCTTGGTATCGGTCCAATGCCACAAATCAGCTCATCGAGCTACCGATGGACCCAGCTAGTGGATATGAGCGCAAGATGATCAACGCTGGGAATATCCAGAACGAAGGTATTGAGCTCATGCTTACGGCAGACATCATACGTAACAACAACTTCAAATGGAATGCCCAGCTCAATCTCTCCCACAACGAGAACAAGATTATCAAGCTCTATACAGGTGATGCTTCTAATTCTCCCGTCACAGAGTACCAGCTAGGTACCTATGAGAATCTCAAGATACTTGCCCGAGAAGGTGGTAAGTATGGTGAAATATGGGGTAGTACCTTTAAGCGCGTAGAGGACCCCAACAGTCCCCTCTACGGTAAGATACTCACCGATGAAAACGGACTACCACTAGCAGGTGAGACTAAGAAGCTTGGTGACCAACAGCCTGACCTACTCACGGGTCTTACGAATAGTTTTTCTTTCAAGGGCTTTGACCTAAGTTTCCTCATCGATGCACGTATCGGCGGGAAGATGTTCTCTGGCACAAACCATGCCCTACAAGCTAACGGCTCCTCAGCAAACACTGCTGTGAATGGTCGCCGAAAGTTTGTTGTCGATGGTGCCGTAGCCAAGCAAGTAGGAGGTAAGACCGTCTATGAGCCAAACACCACTGAGGTAACACCTCAAGACTACTGGAGCGCTATCTCGAGCCGAAGTAATCCTAACCTCGGGATCAGCGAAGCTAATATCTTCAGTGCTACAAGTATTCGCCTGCGTAATATAGCACTGAGCTATACTCTACCCAGCAGTATCCTAAAGAAGACCCCAATCACTCGTGTAAAACTCGGTGTCTCCTGCAATAATGTATGGATGATTAAGAGCTATATGAATGGTGTAGACCCTGAGTCTGTCTTCGCAACGGGTACGAATGCAACGGGCTATGAGTTCGCTTCTTCCCCCTCCACACGCTCCGTACTATTTAATGTCACTCTTGGCTTCTAGCCTAATCATAGATATTGATCATGAATAAGATGAATAGCCTCATCAGTGGGCTCTCTCTCCTTACAATCCTCAGTATCGGCTCTTGTAAGGACTTCGATGAGGTAAATACCAACCCTACAGTGGCTAGTAAGGATCAGGTACGTACAGAGTACTTGATTAACCAAGCCATCATAACGGCACAGCAAGACCCACATATTGCAGAGCGTGCTTTCGTTCGCTACTGGAAGAACGCAGGGCATCAGCAGCGTGAAGGTTCTCTCACCATCGGGGCAACGAACAACGATTGGAGCACGGACTACTACAGCCGTATGACCACGAAGTCTCTCAATCCCATCTATCAAGCCATTGCACTTGCTAAGGAGAATATACAGAGTGGCTCTGCCAAGCCCTATGAGACGACTTTACTCGCAGTGGCTCGTGTCTGGCGTGCATACATGCTCTCTGAGATCTGTGACGTGTTTGGCGTCGTTGCTATAGAAGGCTACGAAGGAACAAACCCAAAATACGTAGGTGCAAAAGAAGCCTATTCCTTCATCCTTAATGAGCTAAAGGAAGCCTCCGAGGTACTGAAGACCTCCGTCAGCCCCAGCCCATCAACCAACAAGGAAGTGACAGACCTTGACCATGCCTATGGCTACAATGCTACAAAGTGGCGTATGTATGCCAATTCGCTACGCATGCGACTATCTATGCGCCTCTCGGAGGTAGATCCATCTCTTGCGAAGTCCCACTTCGAGGAGGCTGTAGCTGCAGGAGCTATACTCAATGCATCTAATCGCTTCGAGATCGTAGAGAAGGATGGTTGGGATGAGCTAACAGGGGTAATGAGCCGTGAGTGGAATGCGCAGAACCTATCTGCTACTTACAATAACCTCACCGTTGGTCTCGGGGGAATCACCACTGCACGTCAGCTAAAGGATGCTCGCTACCAGTCACACATCAAGGCAGACAACTACCTAGGTGTTCGCTACGACAAGCATCTCCCTCTGACGACCACTGACCCTATGCGCGGTTTCTACTTCGATGGTCTACCTGCCACGATTGACCCACGTGCTTATAAGACCTTCATCGTTACGGGTGATACGCTGAACCCACAGTTCTGCTTCTATCCCTCTTGGAACTTAGGTCTGGTAAAGAAGACAGAGTACGAACTCAAGAACAATGATGAAAAGAAGACAACCCTCGTAAAGATAGATGCACGCTTTACTTGGAATGCCTTTGTCTCTGGCTCGTGGGGCGATCTCAATGCCATCAACGATCTCTCGAACATCGGTGCTATGCCTCGTCTTGCGCTCAAGTATAGAAACAGTACGAGTAAGCGTATCTTCTTCCCTGAATGGGAGACATACTTCCTCATCGCCGAGGCAGCTGAACGTGGCTGGACTGTCCCCATGACAGGTAAAGCGGCCTACGAGGCAGGCATCAAGGCCAGCTTCGCTTATCATGGTGCAGACTTCGTGGATGAATATCTCTCCTCCGAGGCATATAATCGTGTGGGTACTTCGGTAGCTTGGGATCACACTACCGAGCCTTCTCCCACGGTTACCATGAGCTATGTCGATGGCTATACGAAACAGCGAGGAAGCTATACTTACCACTATCCAGAGGCAAAGAGTAGACTCTATAAGAAGGCAATGAACGACCACTTGACGAAGATCATCACGCAGAAGTTCATAGCCAACACTCCATGGCTCCCTCTAGAGACTTGGAGCGACCATCGTCGTCTTGGTCTGCCTTTCTTTGAGACACCTGCTGTGGAGAAGCCTCTAGACAACATGCTGCAGCTCACAAAGACTAATTACGAAACAGTCTCTATTGACTTCTATCCACAGCGTGTGTCTCTACCTTCAGTCATATCTGCAGGTAACAAGAGTGGTTATACCTCTGCTCTTCAGGCCCTCGGTGGTAAAGATGGAGTATTTGTCCCCATCTATTGGGCAAAGAAGCAGTAATAAACCCTTCCTTAGGTAGTATAAAACTACCTGTATCTCTGTACTCAGAGTACATATATAGAGGAACACTTACTCCCTTTCGATGCATAGGGAGTAGTTGCTCAACAGAACGAAGAAGTAGCCCTTAGGTTAAGCTCATCTTCACAGTCCACAGACTCAGATGATGCCCCTAATGGCTACTTCTTCGTTTGTTACTTTTCAGATCTTCTCCCCTTCTGTATACTTTAGTTTTTCAGCCTTCACAAATACCCTAAATACAGGGCTTACGAAAGGGTGGCAACGAGTTACCATAAGTCGTTGTAACGAGTTACTATAACTCTCTTAAACGACTTACCACAACTCGTTATTGCGAGTTACCATAACTCTTTGTAGCGACTTATGGTAACTCGTTTCTTCTTCATTTTTATGCTCTATATACTATTCATAATAAGGTATTTATGAATATTATTAAAGCTCTGTGTTTTTCCTCTATTTTCTGCCCTATCAGCTCATCTTTATTCTCTATTCTCTAGGCTCATAATTTATATTTCACCTTCATCCCCTACTTATTATTTTCCTCCCTTCGCATTCATTTTATGTCTTGACCATCACCTATCTCCTTCATTTGCTACAAAAAGACTAACTTTGATAGAGTAAATGGACATGATGCTTGGATGAAGGATCTACCACTCTTTTACGCTCCCCAGCTGCGAGAGGAACAGCAGCTGCCCGAGGCTGAGGCCCTACATGCTATCAAGGCTCTACGCACCTCTATCGGCGACGAACTGCTCGTTACCGATGGTCAGGGTATGCTCTATGAGACCATCGTCACTGCTGTAGACCGCCGTCACTGCTTCGTCTCAATCACTAGGGAGCAGACCTGGCACAAGTACTGGTCAGGATGCTGGAGTGTAGCCATAGCTCCCACCAAAAGCGTAGATCGCATCGAATGGATGATTGAAAAAATGGTAGAGGTAGGTGTGGACGAAATTATCCTCCTTCGTACCAAGCACTCCGAGCGTAAGCATGTCAATCAGGAGCGACTAGAGCGCATCGTACAGAGTGCGATGAAGCAGTCACAGAAAGCCATTCTCCCCACTCTGCGTACTGATATAAGCTTCGCCGATCTCCTCAGCGAGACCAAGCAACCCATACGCCTCATTGCTCATTGTCGTGAGCGTATCAGTCCTCAGCGAGTAACGATAGATCGTACCTTCTCTCCGAAGCAGGATATACTCATCGCCATAGGGCCAGAGGGAGATTTTACTATCGAGGAATTAGAGGAAGCTATTCGTACGGGATTCGTCCCTGTCACCCTCGGAGAGAGTCGTCTACGCACCGAGACAGCAGGTCTTATAGCTCTACAGTGGCTACACACGCTACACATGCTCTCACTCCATAATACAACAGAGAATAGTAAATAATAAATACCTAAAACAACGATCAACTCTTATGAAACAGAGAGAAATCAAATTCAGCCTCATCTACCGAGACATGTGGCAGTCCTCGGGTAAATATCAGCCCCGTAAGGATCAGCTTGAGCGTATCGCTCCTGTACTCGTAGAGATGGGCTGCTTTGCTCGTGTAGAAACCAATGGTGGTGCCTTCGAGCAGGTGAACCTACTCTATGGGGAGAACCCCAACAAGGCTGTACGTGCCTTCACCAAACCCCTGAACGAGGCTGGTATCCAGACCCACATGCTCGACCGTGGACTCAACGGTCTACGTATGTTCCCCGTGCCTGCCGACGTACGTCGCCTGATGTACAAGGTCAAGAAGGCTCAAGGCGTAGATATCACTCGTATCTTCGACGGACTTAACGACCCACGTAACGTCATCCCCTCCATCAAGTACGCTAAGGAGGCTGGTATGATCCCACAGGCAACACTCTGTATTACCCACTCGCCTGTGCACACCGTAGAGTACTACGCTGACCTAGCAGACCAGTTCATCGCTGCCGGTGCTCCTGAAATCTGTCTCAAGGACATGGCAGGCGTTGGTCGCCCTCGCTTCCTCGGTAAGCTCGTCAAGGCCATCAAGACCAAGCACCCCAAGGTCGTCATCGAGTACCACGGTCACTCTGGCCCTGGCTTCTCCGTAGCCTCCATGCTCGAAGTATGTGATAACGGTGCCGACATCATCGACGTAGCTATGGAGCCCCTATCCTGGGGTAAGATCCACCCAGACGTCATCACCATCCGTGAGATGCTCGTAGACGCTGGATACAAGGTAGCAGAGATCAACATGGACGCCTATATGCGTGCTCGTGCCCTCACACAGGAGTTCATCGATGACTTCCTCGGCTACTTCATGGATCGCTCTAACCTACTGACCTCCTCCCTCCTCGTAGGATGTGGACTACCCGGTGGTATGATGGGCTCCATGATGGCTGACCTCAAGGGTGTACACGCTGGTATCAACATGCACCTACGCAAGAAGGGCGAGAAGGAGCTTACTGTCGATGACCTCCTCGTGCGACTCTTCGATGAAGTAGCCTATGTATGGCCACGTCTCGGTTACCCCCCACTCGTAACGCCATTCAGCCAGTACGTGAAGAATGTAGCGCTAATGAACGTCTACAACCTCACCATTGGTAAGGGTCGCTGGGAAGCTATCGACAACAACACCTGGGGTATGATCCTCGGTAAGTCCGGACAGCTCCCCGGTAAGCTTGATCCAGAGATTGTGGCACTTGCTAAGGAAAAGGGCCTAGAGTTCACGACCGAAGACCCACAGGCAAACTATCCCGATGCCCTCGACAAGTTCCGCAAGGAGATGGAAGAGAATGGCTGGGAACTTGGGGAGGATGATGAAGAGCTCTTCGAGTTCGCCATGCACGAGTCACAGTACCGGGATTACAAGAGTGGCGTAGCCAAGGAACGCTTCCAGGCTGACCTAGATAAGGCCAAGACGGCAGCTCTCGTTAAGCAAGGTTATAGCGAAGAAGATGCTCTGAAGGCTAAGCGTCAAGGCACAGAGCCTATCAGTGCTCCTGCCTCTGGTCAGATCATCTGGGAGGTAGATCCCGAGGATTACTCTACGGCACCTGCGGTAGGCACGGCCATCAAGACCAATGAACCCCTCTGCTACATCCAGACGACTGCAGGGTACTTCGAGCCTGTAATCTCTAACTTCACGGGTCGCCTAAGCGAAGTCGTTGCTCAGGGTGCTAATGTCCGCAAGGGTGAGGCACTAGCCTATGTACGTCCTGCCGATCACGAAGAGCTCTTCACCGAGACAGAGCCCGAGCGTCTAAAGCGTGTAGAGAAGCTCGAGGAGGTACGTCATGTCATCCGCAAGCGTCGTGGAGAGAAATAACCTCTCACGATATACAGCGCGCTAAGAGCCACTGTAACGTATCCGAGTGTCACCAAGGGTAGTCTCTCCTCGGTGACACTCTTTTTATATACCCCTACCTTAACAACAAGAAGAAAATTAGCTAGAAAACACTCCTACCTTACTTCTATCCTCCCGTTATCCACCGCACATAATATTAAGGTAAAGAATAGAAATAAATTATTTTCCGTCTATACTTTGTTGTTGTTATAGCGGTGGGTAAAGTGGGTAAGTTAGGTAGGCGAAGGAGGGAGAAAAAAGCTATGCACCTACTTGTCCCTAAGGTTTAATTCAGGTTATGCACGGACTATACACCTCACTAAAGTATTGATTTATAGGAATCTCAAAATTATATTTATTCTTTGTCCACGCTTTGTACCCATCCTCATAGGTAGAAGAGAAAGGAGTGAAGTGAATAGACATGGGACAAGTCCTTAAATTATCTACATGAGCTAGGGAGTTGGAGAATTTGCTCCTTGTGCTTTCTCTACACCAATCTAGTTATCCCTCACTTATCCAACGGCTATCCCCAGTTTACCCACAGGGGCATCAGATGTACCGAGATAGATATAGGTAATGTGTATGAAAGAAGTAAACATGGAGAGCTGGGTAAAGCCTTCATGCCATTTAAATATCAATAAATTAACTTACTCTTTATAAGTGATATATAAACTTACAAAAGGGAGGGGAAACGACTTATGGTAACTCGTCACAATGACTTACCATAACTCGTTGCGACAAGTTACCGTAACTTTCTCTAGCGACTTACCACAACTCGTATAGGACGAGTTATAGTAACTTGTTGGGAGGAGATCTATGGTAACTCACTGGAATTTGAATACAAAAGATTACATAGAGACCCAATGAAAAGAATAAGTCTGTCTCAGACAAAGCTGAAACAGACCCTTCATACAGCTAAAAATGCTGGAGCTTTAGCGAATGAGGCTAAGAAGTCTAAGGGCAGCTCGGTCGGCTGCCTCCTCCTGACCCATGAGTTCGTCTATCTGGGCGAAGGCATTGAGCTGATTGGTGCGCTCGGGGCTATCTTCATCGAGTAGCTGAGTGATGTGGGTGCGGAGCTTCTCATCATTCATCTGGTCACCGAGGAGCTCAGGCACAGCCTCTCTATCAAGAATGAGGTTTACTAGCGAAAAGAAACGTACGGAGAAAAAGTGCTTGAAGAGCCAACGAACAAGGCTACTCCCACCCATACGATAGCAGACAACCATCGGTGTATGCCAGAGGGCTGTCTCTAGGGTAGCCGTCCCTGAGGTCACGAGAGCAAGCGAAGCGCGACGCATGAGACCGTAGGTATCACCGAAAGTAAGTGGTATCTCCTCATAACCCGTACGATAGGGTGTATAGTCCTCATCAGTCAATCCAGGAGCTCCCGCGATGATGCTCTGCCAACCTTTGGTATGAAACTCCTTCGCTACACTGAGCATGGTGGGGAGGTTATTTTTCAACTCAGCCTTGCGACTACCAGGGACGAGTACAATGAGCCGATCACGATGGACCTCCTCGGGGTGTGAGGCGAGATAACTGAGATGTGCGTCTGTACAAGGATTACCCACATAGGTAATGGGGAGTGAATGACTTCTGAAATAGGCCTCTTCAAAGGGCAGTATGCAGAGGCCATGATCTACCCACCTGCGGAGTTTTTTGATGCGGCTACTTCGCCAAGCCCAGAGCTTCGGTAGGATGTAATAAATGACCTTGGTCTCGGGAAGATTTTTCTTGGTGAAGGGTAGGATGAAGCGTAGATTGAAATCGGCAAAGTCTACGGGGATGACAACATCGGGTTTGAAGGCAAGGATAGCCTCTTGTACCTGTTTGCCTATTCGGGTGATGGTGCGGAGGTTTTTCACCACGTTCACAAAACCCATGAAAGCCACAGATGAGAAGTGTACGATGGGATGGACACCAGAGACTTCTTGCATCTTATCGCCACCCATGAACGCAAACGAAGCCTCTGCATCCCGAGCCTTCAGCGCACGGATGAGTGCGGAGGCATGCAGGTCTGCCGAGGCTTCACCTACGATGAGGAAGTAGCGCATGCGAAGAGACTATTTGCCAGCTGTGGCAAGCGAACGTAGCTCACTGATGTAGCTATGGTTCGTCGTGTCAAGCTGGAGAGGAGTGAGCGTTGCCCAACCCTCACGTAGGTAGTACCAGTCACCTCTATCAGCTTCGTCTGTAGGGATCTGGTAGCCCGTCATCCAATGGATCTCCTTACCTCTACCATCTTGACTATTTACAAACTCCTCTACGAAGCGTCCAACGGTCATAGGACAGATTTTCAGTCCCTTGGGCTTATCCTTGGGGACATTTAACGAGAGCATGGTCTGATGAGGTAGCTTCGTCTGCTGCATTAGCTCTACGACCTTCTTTGTATAGTCTATGGAGTCGGTGAAGTCGGGATGCCATGCCGTATCATCAAGCGAGACAGCGAGAGAGGGGATGCCGTAGATACAACCCTCACGGGCAGCACCTAGTGTGCCAGAGTAGCTCACACAGATACCCTCGTTGCTCCCGTGATTGATACCTGAGAGTACGAGGTCTGGGCGAGTATCAGCAAAGACTGTATTAAGTGCGAGCTTCACACAATCGACAGGTGTACCTTCGCAACTATATACCTCGAGAGAGCCTGTTGTGTGACGATGCTTGAGTCGAAGGGGTTGGGTTGTGGTGATTGCTCCTGAGAAACCAGAGCGGGGTCCATCGGGGGCGACAATGGTTACGTCACCATAGGGGAGCATCGCCTCTGCGAGCTCTTGAATCCCTGCGGCACGGAAGCCATCATCGTTCGAGATGAGTATATGCATATAGGATTATTAGAGTGAATTACTTGATGATTTCTATGAGCTTAACCTTGAAGAATAGGCTAGAGTATGAGGGAATACTACTGATACTCGCAGCACCATAGCCTAGATACCAAGGGATGACAACCTCTACATCATCACCTACGACCATGTTCTGCAGAGCGATGGCCATACCTATAATATCACCACTAACCTTTGATGGATCAATGACTGTCTTGCTGGCGTTGGAGTCGAAGGACTCTGCAGCATCTCCATCCTTTACCCAATCGGTAGTCAGATAACCAGTGTACTGTCGACGTACGTTATCTGTTGCGATGGGTTTCACAGTACCAGTACCACGGGTGACATACTTCATATATATATAGTTATCACCATAGATACCAGGGATCGAGACACGTGAATAGCCAGACTTTCCCTGGAAGCTACGGAAAGCCTTTTCGTTATCCTCCCGCCGTTGCTGCTGCGTATCTATTGTATCGTTGCAACTAGAGAGTGCGAAGAGGGATGCAAGCCCTAGGATAAATGTATGAGCAAGTTTGCGAAGCATAGAGGTGGGGTGTATTTATATTTGACGCAGTAGGCTCTTGAGCGATGTTGCTTCGTTGAGCTTAGAGAAAAGATCGGAGATGGGCACACGTTCCTGTTGCATAGTATCTCTATGTCGTAGCGTAACGGTATTGTCCTCCATTGTCTGATGGTCTATAGTCACGCAGTAGGGGGTGCCAATAGCATCCTGACGGCGATAGCGTTTCCCTATGGAGTCCTTCTCATCGAGTTGGCAATTGAAGTCGAACTTAAGCGTATCGTAGATCTCTCGTGCCTTGTCATCTAGACCATCCTTACGGACGAGTGGAAGGATAGCCAGCTTGACGGGTGCAAGTGCAGCAGGTAGGTGCAGTACGGCACGCTTCTCTCCGCCCTCGAGTTCCTCCTCTTCAAAGCAACCACATATAAGGCTAAGGAACATACGATCTACGCCAATTGATGTCTCAATCACATAGGGGACGTAGCTCTCTCCTAGCTCAGGGTCGAAGTATTGCATACGCTTACCGCTGAACTCTTCGTGACGCTTCAGGTCAAAGTCCGTACGGCTATGGATACCTTCGACTTCCTTGAAGCCAAAGGGCATTTCAAACTCAATGTCCGTAGCAGCGTTGGCATAGTGAGCGAGCTTCTCGTGGTCATGGAAGCGGTACTTCTTATCGCCAAGACCAAGAGCCTTATGCCAGCGTAGACGAAGATCCTTCCAGAAATCAAACCATTTAAGTTCCTCGCCAGGACGAACGAAGAACTGCATCTCCATCTGCTCAAACTCCCTCATACGGAAGATGAACTGGCGTGCGACAATCTCGTTGCGGAATGCCTTACCGATTTGTGCAATCCCAAAGGGGATCTTCATACGTCCCGTCTTCTGTACGTTCAGGAAGTTTACGAAAATCCCCTGCGCCGTCTCTGGGCGTAGATAGACCTTCATTGCGCCGTCTGCGGTAGAGCCCATCTCGGTGGCAAACATCAGGTTGAACTGGCGTACCTCTGTCCAATTCCTCGTACCACTGATGGGACAAACGATTTCACAATCTAGGATAATCTGACGAAGCCCCTCTAGATCGGTTGCATTCATCACCTCGCTGAAGCGTGTGTGGATCTCGTCCCACTTCTTCTGGTACTCGAGCACACGAGCGTTGGTAGCACGGAATTGCTCTTCGTCGAAACTCTCACCGAAGCGTTTAGCAGCCTTAGCAACCTCCTTATTGATCTTCTCCTCAATCTTAGCTAGGTGGTCTTCGATGAGTACATCGGCACGATAACGCTTCTTAGAATCCTTGTTGTCGATGAGCGGGTCATTGAAGGCGTCGACATGGCCTGATGCCTTCCATATCTTGGGGTGCATGAAGATCGCCGAGTCGATCCCCACGACATTGGGTGCAAGGAGTGTCATGGCCTCCCACCAGTAGCGTTTGATATTATTTTTTAGTTCGCTCCCTAGCTGTCCGTAGTCATATACAGCACCGAGCCCATCATAGATCTCAGAGGAAGGGAAGACGAAACCATATTCTTTACAGTGGGCGATTACCTTTTTGAAAAGGTCTTCTTGCTGTGCCATTATTGCCAGTTATCCTTAATACTAATTATAAAACGTCACTTTGTCGGTCTTGTGATAGTTACCTAGTCACAAGCGACAAAGTTACACAATATCAGCTACTCATCAGCTAAACACGGGTCGTAGAGGCTAGGGTGATGTCTGCTCCACTATGCGGTCATGGTCTCCATGATGTGTGACGTGATGTTGATATGGTGCATCAAAAGTCTTCATTGGTAGGTAATAGGAGGCCATGTAAAAGGGGTGTTAAGGAATTTAGGAGAGTTACTATAAGTCATGCCTTAACGAGTTACCATAACTCGCTCGGACGAATTACCACAACTCTTTGCGACGAGTTACCATAAGTCTTTTTAGCGAGTTACCATAACTCGTCACGACGAGTTATGGTAACTCGCTGAGGGTTTTCATTGGTGTGTTTATAATGCGTTGTTTATTAGTAGGTTACGAACGTGGGTTGTAAGCCATCTGAAAACCCTCCCCTTTTCATCAAACTAGCATTTGTTAAGGCTATTTTTTACGTATATGGGAGGATTTAAGACCCCGGGGGCGCAGTGCTGCAGTAATGGATGAGAGAAAATATAAGGATGGGAAATGAAGAAATGCGGTCTGGTGCATAAGCGAATCCAGGAGAAGTTGTACATTTGCACGGTAAAACCCCAATGGGGTCAACGCCTGTATAGTTCAATAACTTAATTATAAAGAAGAATCTTCAAATGAAGAAAACACTCCTCTCTGCCTTGGCTCTTATTGCCCTTGGTGGAGTATTCCAAAGCTGTAACAAGGAGGCAAGTGAGCCCACAGGCACACAGCCCTCCCAGTCCAAGACATCAGCTGGGGCTCGTAACGCAGCCCAAGAAGAGGAACCCGCTATCTCGGGGTCGCTTCGTAGCGATAGTCTTGCCCTCGTTGACCTATATCAAGCCACGAAGGGTGATAATTGGCATCATACGAACTTCTGGCTCTCGGAGGAGCCACTATCCAAATGGTATGGTGCGCATGTAGACCAAGTCGGGGGTCAGCCTCGTGTCGTAGGGCTCTACCTTGGTGCGAATCAGCTCAAGGGTACGTTGCCCGCCTCAATCGGTCAGCTCACGGCTCTTCGTCGTCTACACCTACAGTACAATAGAGAGCTTACGGGTAGCTTGCCTGAGTCACTCTTTAACCTAGAGCGACTTGTCTCTCTGCGTCTTCGCTTCACCAGCCTTACAGGTGAGCTCCCTGCCGCCATCGGTAAGCTCACGAAGATTGATACCCTAGACCTGAGCAACAGTCAGTATGATCTCTCGATGTGGTGGGATGGTGACCCCAAGACAGCCAAGGAGCATCGTCCAAACCTCAAGACACTATCAGGCTCCCTGCCCAAGGAGATAGGTAATCTCAAGAAGGCACATTACATCGACCTTTCTTTCCAGGGTTTCTCTGGAGAGCTACCTAAGGAGCTAGGCAATCTTACGGAGCTTAAGTATCTGGCTCTCTATGGCTGTCAGTTCGAGGGTACACTCCCCGAATCACTCGGTGGACTGAAGTCGCTCGTCTACTTCTCTGCTGGTAAGAATAAGTTCTCAGGTGCTATTCCTTCTTCTCTAGGTAATCTGCCAGAGCTACGTAACCTGCTCCTTAGCTACAATCAGCTATCGGGTGAGGTACCTGCGTCTTTTGGTAACCTCAAGTCTCTTCAGATCCTTAACCTAGAGCACAACCAGCTCTCTGGGCGCATCCCTGCAGCTCTTACGGGGCTAACGTCGCTCTATCAGCTCTACCTCAATGGGAATAAGCTTACTGGAATCATCCCTGCTGACCTAGGTGGTGCGCAGCAGCCCAACCTCATCTGGGTAGACCTTCGTGATAATGACCTCGAGGGACACCTCCCAGCGCGTATAAAGCAGTTTGTGCCAGATGCGAAGGGAATGAAGCATATAGCGGAGCTCCCAGAGTTTGGCTATGTACTCTTCGCTGTCTCTGGTAATCGTCTCTCTGGTCTTGTACCAGAGCAGTACCTCTCTTACCCCAAGACGCTCAAGCTCCTCCTTCCACAGCGTGGTGCGGGCTTTACCAACCTGAAGAACGACGGGTCTCTCGTCAAGTAAATCACTTCCATAGCTCTCCCTGGTCTAGATATTAGGTCAGGGAGGGCTATACCATACAAATCTTAATTATGATCAAGTACAAGTCTTTTCTTGCGCTTGGGTTTGCCCTTGCGCTCGGCACCTTGTCGTCCTGTCGCAGTAAGGATGACCCCACTCCAACACCAACCCCTCAGCCTCAGTCGGGCATTAAGATTACTAATGGTGTACTCACAGCTTATCCCGAGAAGGAAATCAAGGATGGCACAGTGAAGCTCACCGATGTGACAGAGGTCTCAGACAAGGTCTTTGAGAACTATAAGACACTCAAGACGGTAGTGGCTCCCAAACTTACCAAGATAGGGGCTGCTGCCTTTAAGGGATCTGCCCTCGTCTCTCTTACCCTAGGCTCAACACTCCCTACGGTGGCAGATGATGCCTTCGTAGACACACCTGATGCCAAGGATCTCGTTGTGCCAGCGGACAAGGCTGATGCATACCGAGACTTTGCCATTAAGCATCACTTCAAGACCATTAATGGTAAGGCCGTGCCTACTATTCTCATAGAGGAGGGTATCCTTAAAGAGTATCCAGAGGCACTCCTTCCCGCTGATGGTAAGCTCACCCTAGCAGAGAATGTCAAGGGCATAGCGGCAAGTGTGTTTGAGGGAAGGACGCAGCTGAAGGAGCTACATGCCACACATGTAACGAACATAGAGGCAAAAGCCTTCAAGGGATGTACGAGCCTTGAGAAGGTAGAGCTTGGTGCAACCGTTCCCACTGTGGCAGATGATGCTTTCGTGGACACACCTAACACAAAGGATCTGATTGTACCAGCGGACAAGGTTGGTGACTATCAAACCTTCGCAAAGAAGTATGGCTTCAAGACCATCAATGGAGAGGAGCTAGCTACCCTTCCCGATGGAGTTGTAGTTGAAGGCAACACCTTGGTGAAATGGCCAGCATCTGTGCCTCGCCAAGAGCATGTCACCCTTCCTAGCTATATTACCAAGATTCGTTTCAATGCCTTCGGACGCGGTGCGCAGGTGATTAACCTCGTTGGTCCTAACGTTGAGGAGATTGGTGAAAAGGCTTTTGCTGATAACTCAAAGCTAAAGACGGCTTCCTTCCCTAAGCTCAAGAAGATCGGAATCCGCGGTGTCTTTAACTGTGCAGGTCTAAAGACATTCGATGCACCCCTACTTGAGGAAATCGGAGTAGGTGCTTTCTATAAGTCCTCAGCTCTTACAACGATTAACTTCCCTCTCTTGAAGGTCATTCCTCAGGATGCTTTTAGAGCAGGATATAACGGACAGCTAGAGACAATCGTCCTACCTAAGGCCGAGAGCTTCGGTGCAAGTGCATTTAATGCTCAGGTAAGCATTAAGACAATCGAGCTTGGGGCTACTCCACCATCAGGGGCTCTCCCCTCTACATTTGAGGATGCAGCCCTCAAGGGAAAGAACCCCGCACCTAAGGTCATTGTCCCCGCTAGAGCAGTGAGCACATACCTCGGAACCGGTACTAAGTGGCTAGGCATCTTCGAGGTGCAGGGTAAGTAAGACCTAGTATAATCCCGTTGAAACAAGCATTTATGCAAGTAAATAAGATCATCCTAGCAATGGGGCTTACCCTAGTGCTAGGACTCTTTGCTTCCTGTGGAGGCAAGGAGAATCCAGCCCCTAAGCCTAATCCCCAAAATCCCCAGTCGGGCATCGTCATTAAGGATGGTGTACTCACCGCATATCCCGAGAAGGAGATAAAGGACGGCACTGTGAGCCTCCCCAGCGTTAAGGAAATAGCACCTAAGGTCTTTGAAGGCTATAAGACGCTGAAGAAGGTTGAGGCGTCTGCCCTTGTGAAGATTGGGGCTTCGGCCTTCAAGGGTTCATCCCTCACCTCGCTCACCCTCGGGGCAACTGTCCCCGATGCGGTGTATGATGCATTCTCGGGTACACCAGAGGATAAAGCTCTTAACGTACCTGCTGACAAGGTAGAGGCCTACAAGGACTTCGCCCTCAAGCATGGCTTCCGATCGATTAACGGCACGGTGCTCTCCGCTGGTAAGGAGATAAAGGACGGCGTGCTGATCTCCTATCCCTCGAGCCTGACACCCTCCGATGGGATTGTCCGCCTAGATGGAGTGAAGGAGATCGCAGCTGGTGTCTTTGCTGGCAACACAAGCATTAAGGAGGTGCATATCCCGGGTGTGAAGAAGGTCGGTGCAGGAGCTTTTAAGGGTTGCTCGTCTCTTATGAAGGTCGACTTCGGGGCAGAGCAACATCCCCCCTTCGCTATCAATGAGACAGACCCCTCCATGGGCACGGCAGAGGATGCCTTCTGGGGTACACCCGAGGACAAGGTACTTGTCTTTAATCCCAAGAATAACCCTAATTACCTCGTCTATCTAGAGTATATCGCACGTCACCACTTCGCACGGCTCGATGGGATTGAGATCCCAGAGACGCTTGAGGCCTCCAAGTATGAGGTCAAGGGTGGGACACTTACGCGGATTAAGGATAACAATGCCCTTGTGGGTCTCGGACGTAATGGGGTACTCATCCTGCCGAGCAGTATCAAGAAGATTGGTGACGGGGTCTTTAGCGGTCGGTTCCAGAACTTCAAAGTCATCTACGGCGAAGGAGTAGAGGAAATCGGAAATAATGCTTTTAGTGAATGTGCTAGCCTCACGTTCGCTCACTTCCCCAAGCTCAAGAAGGTTGGCGAACTCGTGTTTGAGCGTAATGGAGCACTCTCTGCCTTGAACTTCCCCGCCCTTGAGACGATTGGCGCCCTTGCCTTCAATAGCTCTGGCGCGGTGAACCCCATCCGCATCACTTACCTCAGTCTACCTAAGGTCAAGAAGATCGGGCGTGGTGTCCTCGAGGGGCGATATGAAAAGCCCATAACGCTCCTCTTTGGTGCAAAGCCCGAGGTAGATATGACGCCCTATAACGATGATATGCCTCAGGACGGCAGTGTGACCTTCCACGGCATGATCTCCCCTGTACTCTACGTCTCGCCTGCCGACAAGGCTAGCTATAACCTCATGGGGGATAAGTGGCTTGGCTTCACCGTTAAGGAACTGAAGTAGCCCACATCCTCATCCCTTCTACTATGGGTGCTTGTCACCCTTCTCACGAAACCCTAGCTAGGGTTACCCAGAGACCCTTGCTAGGATTGCTTTAGGAGTCCTTGCAAGGGTTGCTTACTTGACCCTTGCAAGGCTCTCCCTCGAGGGGTAAATAGCGGGAGTGGATTACCCATATCCCTTTCCCTCTTCACCCCTCTGCTCTTTACTTATCATGGCTTTATGAAGATCCATTCATCCCTCTCTTTGCTCCTCGTGACCGTAGCCCTGATTACTGGCTGCAGGAGCAAAACGAACGAGCCTACTCCAGCACCCAAGCCCTCCCCCAAGGAGCAACCCAAGAAGCCCGATGAACCCAAGCCTCATAAGCCCTACGAAGGCTATGAGGGCTACACGCTACTGCATGACGGGGGGCAGGCACGCTACCATTATAATGAGTTTGTAGAAGTAGCAGTGTCACCTCACCTTTTCCTACTTGACCGAACGGGGAAGCATGTGGGGGATGCCTTGGCCGACCTAAATAAAGACTACGAGGGGCATAAGGATATCTGTGAGACACAGCTGTCAGAGGCGGGTAGTTACATCGCCCTACTGGCTAAGTATGACTTCTCGGAGAGTAAGCACGCCTCTCGCCTGCTCCTGCTTGACCGAAAGAGCCTCAAGATCCAGCGGAACATACGTATCGAGGAGCCGAATGATGATAATTGGGTGCGCCAGAGCTTCACCCTCTCCGACGGATCGACCTACCTTGCCTTCTCGAAGCGGTCCTTCTATCGCTTGACACCAGAGGATGGTAAGCTAAGCCCAATCACCGTTGGCGGAGCTTGGGAATACCCATTGGATGCGGCTTCATGGGAGGATAAGGGGTATTTCTTCCGAAGGCATGATCGGGTAGCCCTACAATTCTCAATAGGCTCTACGAGCAGTACTTCTATCGAGATTGCACCTCAGGGTGCTACGCTGGTGAGGGTCTACAAGGCTGGGGGTACGTATCTCATACTTAGGGATTCGTCCAACCGCTATTACCTCTTTTCCATGAAGGAGGGGAGGGTATTGGCTCGCTTCACCCTAACGGAGAGTGCAGGACGTACGATGGTCTATGATGCAGACACACAGATGATCTTCTTCGCAGGGGCTTCTCCAGAGACGAAGGAGCGCACGGTATATCGGGTTACCCTTGCAAAGGACACACCAGCGGAGACCATCCAGCGCCTAGAGGCCAAGCTCTATTACCGTGTCTCGGGACGTACAGAGAGCGATAGCAAGGTGGGGCTACAGATGACGCTAGGGATTAATACCGATCTTCGTCAGCTCTATGTGTCATGGCTAGACCAGGGACGTGGAGGCCCATTGCTCCATCATCTCTCGAAGGTTGTGACGCTACCACTAACAACCTCGGAGGATCTGCCCGTAAAGCGTCTAGGTCTCTATGACTTTCACTCCGCTGCTGACCTCAGGGATATTCTCCTGAACAGCTCTCGATAGCCAAAGTATGTACCCCTAGTATCGTCTCTTTAGGGAGACGATAAAGATCACCCCCTCAATACGCTGTGGTATTGAGGGGGTGGTCTCTTTGGGGAAGAGAGGAGCTATCCCATCGGATTCCTCGTAGGGTGATACGGGGAAGGGGGCTTAGTCTTCATCGAAGGCCTCGGTAATCGGATGACCGATGCAACCCGAGGGGTACTGGGTCTTCAAGAGAGCAGCCAGCGTGGCAGCGATGTCCGTGATATAGGTCTCACGATAGAGATGCCCAGAGCGAATGCTCTTACCCATGAAGATGAGGGGGATGTGTGTGTCGTAGGGTGACCAGACGCCGTGTGTCGTGCCTCGGGGCGTCTCTGCACTCCCCTTGGAGTACCACCCTGGGTCTGGGACGACGAAGATGTCCCCACTGCGTCCCTTGCGGTAGCCATTGATGATACGAGTCTTAATAGCCTCGGGTATGGGGGCATTTACTACATCGGCTGCTGGGACGGCGTAGGCTACCCCTGGGAGCTTATCCTTGAGCGCCTTGCTAATCGCACGTTGTAGGGCAAGGCGGTCAATGTTGAGGGCGTCAAGGCGTGCATCATCGAAGAATACCTGATAGTTGAAATAAGCCTGTACGACCTTTGCCTCAGAGCCTATGAAGGCACGTGCAGCAGAGTCGATGATCGAGCGTGCGATGTCGGAGCGAAGAGCCTCACCTGGGATCTTGTGGTCACGGTTAAAGGTGAGGTTGTGCGCAGCTGCATGATCTGCGGTGAGGATGAATAGGTATCCGGCCTCGCCAACCTTCCTACCTAGGTAGTTGAGAAAGAACGCTAGTTCGCGGTCGAGGCGTAGGTAGGTGTCCTCGGTCTCCACAGAAAATGTCCCGTAGCGATGCCCGATGTAGTCCGTGGCAGAGAGACTCATAGCTAGGAAATCGGTCTCCTTGCCTTCGCCTAGATGTTCGCCTTCGATAGCTGCCTTAGCCATTTCAAAGGTCAGTGTATTACCAAAGGGGGTTGTGCGGATGACCCCAAGACCATTGGTCTTCATCAGTGCCTTGGTGTCGAGGGGGAGGGTAGCAGGTACTTCACCCTTCTTGCCCCAGGGCTGTTCGTAGTCAGTTTTATCAGCTGTGCTCTCACGATAGGTCTTGAGATCGTAGAGAGGCTTCCAACCTTGACTGAGGAGCTCCTTCACTCTCCCACGGGCATTGAACTTTTTCACCCAATCGGGAAGCTCTGTACGATAGTAGGTACTTGTGATGAAGTTACCCGAAGCGTCATCAAGCCAATAAGCACCGTTTGTCGTATGACCAGCGGGGAGGATAGAGGCTCTGTCCTTGATGGCAACGCCAATGGTCTTTGACCGGAAGTTCGTAGCAATGCGTAGCTCGTCAGCAATGGTGGTCGTGAGGAGGTTGCGAGGGGACATTTGTCCGCTCTTGCCATTGGGTACGCCCACGGATGCCACGAGGGTATCCTGTGTGCAGTAGATAGGTTTCCCGTCCTTATAGAAGTCATTACCTGCTATGCCATGGATGGAGGGTACGCTACCTGTATGTACGGAGCTGTGGCCGATGGCAGTATAGGCAGGGATGTAGTTGATGCGTGTATTCTCGCAGTTGAAGCCCTCAGAGAGTAGCCGTTTGAAGCCTCCATCCACAAAGCGTGCCTGATAACGGTAGAGGTAGTCCCAAGTCATCTGGTCTACCATCATCGTCACAACAAGGCGTGGACGTCCATGCTGTGTTGCTTGGGCTTGCCCTGTAGAGAAGAGAGCAAGGAGAGAAAAAGCAAGGAGACGAAGAGTAGTCATTCGTATCATGAGTCGATTTGTTTGGTGAGTTTACTCGTGTAGGGGTGTAAGGGTTAGGGATAGAGGAGCTCAACGAGAGACCAACGATTATGTACCATGTTGGCTACGAATTGTAGTCCAAGCTCCTCACCACGTGCCACGAGCAGGGGTATATCCTCCTCATAGAAGCCACTGAGTAGGAGCCTACTGCCCGAGTGCATGACCGCTGTATAGCGAGGCATATCCTCCAGGAGGATGTTGCGGGTGATGTTAGCAAGAATGAGGTCGTAGGGTGCTTTGCCCTCTAGTGTAGAGGCATCGCCACAGATGATCTCATCTATAGAGACATTATTGAGGGAGGCATTCTCTTGCACATTCTCATAGGCCCAAGGGTCTATGTCAATAGCTGTGAGTGAGCCTGCTCCACGCTTGAGGGCGATGATACCGAGTATCCCCGTACCGCAGCCCATATCTAGCACACGTAGTCCCCGCAGGTCATGACCAAGGAGCCAAGAGCAGATGAGTGAGGTCGTCTCGTGGTTACCTGTGCCAAAGGCCATCTTGGGACTAATAATGATTTCCAATGGGAGCTCTGGCTGTGGCTCATGGAAAGGCGCACGGATGAGGCATTGCCCTTCGCCTAGGAGTATGGGCTGGAAGTAGTTCTTCTCCCATTCCTCGTTCCAATTAACCTCGGGGAGGAGCTCCGTAGTGTACTCGTAGGAGAAACCCTCTAGAGGGAAGGAGGAGAGGAGCTCTCGTGTCCCCTCTTCATTATAGTCCTGCTCTGGGATGAAGGCCTTAATCGCACCCTCACTCTGCTCAAAGCTCTCGAACCCAATCGTACCAAGCTCAGAGATGAGCCAGTCACTGAGGTCTTCGTCGGATAGTGAGGATGGGGTCTCAGTCGTGGGGTAGTGGTAGCGCAGTGTGAGCTGTAGATAGGGCATAGGGGTAGATGATGTTACTGAGGGGTGGTTAAGAGACGCTGTATCTCGCTGAGCTTGTTCAGCGCCTCGAGAGGCGTCAGACCATTGATGTCTACCTGTAGGAGACGCTCTCGTATATCGGAGAGGACAGGGTCATCGAGCTGGAAGAAGCTCATCTGTACGCCCTGTACACCTTCGGTGGTTGTAGGGCTGGGCTTCTTTGCCTTTGTGATCTTAATCTCCGTGCCTAGTCCTGTTACCTCATGGATATGTGCCTCCTCAAGCTGTACAAGGATCTCAGTGGCTCGTTGTGTGATGCTCTGGGGCATACCACCGAGGCGTGCCACTTGGATACCAAAGCTATGCTCGCTACCACCCGGTATGAGCTTGCGTAGGAAGAGCATCTTTCCCTCGATTTCCCGGGCAGAGACATTGAAGTTCTTCACTCGCTCTAGTCTATTCTCTAGATCGTTCAGCTCGTGATAGTGGGTGGCAAAAAGCGTCTTGGGGCGACCATGCCTATTATCGTGTAGGTACTCGATGATTGCCCAAGCAATGGAGATCCCGTCGTAGGTGCTCGTGCCACGCCCTAGCTCATCAAAGAGGATGAGTGATCGGTCGGAGAGATTATTGAGTATGCTTGCTGCCTCCTGCATCTCTACCATGAAGGTGGATTCGCCTCGAGAGATGTTGTCCGAAGCCCCAACACGGGTGAATATCCCATCCACAAGGCCTATGTGTGCGGCCTCTGCAGGGACGAAGGATCCAATCTGTGCCAGCAGAGTGATGAGTGCAGTCTGGCGAAGGAGGGCGGACTTACCACTCATATTGGGACCCGTGATGACCATGATCTGGGTCTCCTTCTGATCTAGGTGTACGTCGTTAGGCACATAAGACTCTCCGAAGGGAAGCTGCTTCTCAATCACGGGGTGTCGCCCTTGCTTGATGTCTAGCACTGTACCCTCATCTACTACGGGACAGATATATCGGTTTGCTTCGGCACACGAAGCAAATGAGACGAGGCAGTCTAGCTCTGCCAAGGTACGAGCATTGCGCTGTAGGAGTTGGATGTGTCGAGACAGACGAGCAATCAGCTCCGAGTAGAGCCGTGCCTCAATTGCTGCAATGCGTTCCTCGGCTCCGAGGATCTTCTCCTCATATTCTTTTAGTTCGGGGAAGATATATCGCTCTGCTCCTACGAGTGTCTGCTTGCGTGTCCAAGTCTCGGGGACACTCTTCGTATGCTGGGAGCGTACCTCTACATAATAGCCAAAGACGTTATTGAAAGCGATCTTCAGCGGAATACCAGCCTTTCGACTCTCTCTGTCCTGTAGGTGTACGAGATAGTCCTTGCCGTGGGAGGAGAGGTTGCGAAGCTCATCAAGTTCCTCATTAACACCCGAGGCGATGACGGCTCCTCGTCCGAGGGCAATCGGAGGCTCATCGGTAAGAGTTTGTTCTATGTCGAGGATAATCTCCTCGTTTGTCTCAAACCGCTCAGCCATCCTATGTAGCTCTTCTCCCTCAGCCTTGCTTAGTAGGGAGGCAATTTGTGCCGTAGAGCGAAGCGAATGTGCTATGACCCGTGTCTCTCGTGGTGATATCCGCCCGAGGGCAACCTTGGAGGCCATTCGCTCCAGATCCCCTATACCCATCATGTGCTCGCCTAGCGTACGGCGTAGCTCTGCGTCACGTACCAGCGCTGCCACGACCTGCTGACGGCGGTGGATCTCGGGCAATTCGATGAGTGGGAACGAGAGCCAGTGTCGTAGTAGGCGTCCCCCCATTGGGGTCACGGTAGCATCCAGCACGTCTAGTAGGCTTTTCCCGCCCTCGTAGCTCATCGGCTGTAAGATCTCTAGGCTACGGAAGGTAAAGCTATCAAGTCGCATCGTACCTAGTCGGTCGATACTGCGAAGGGTGGTGATATGCCCCAGCTCGTTGTGGCTGGTCAGCTCTAGGTAGTTTAGGATGGCCCCGGCAGAAGCGATGGAGAGTTTCTTGTTCTCCAGTCCTAAGCCTTTGAGGCTCTTCACGCCGAGCTGGTTTTGGAGCTTCTGGCGATTGTTCTCTACCGCGAACGTCCAGTCCTCTACCTCAAAGACGAAGCCTCGGTAGGCAAATGTTCGATCGAAAGCTCCCCGTGCCTTGCGCTCTACGAGTACTTCCTTGGGTAGATACGAAGAGAGGAGCTTGTCGAGGTGCTCGTTGGTACCCTCTGATACGAGGAATTCTCCCGTTGATATATCCAGCAGTGAGATGCTTCCCAGACCATTGTCAGTGAGGTACACAGCTGCTAGATAATTGTTCTCCTTGTTCTTCAGCACGTTGTCTCCGAGGACGACACCCGGAGTTACGAGCTCTGTTATCCCACGCTTGACGAGCTTCTTTGTTTGCTTTGGGTCTTCCAGTTGATCACAGATTGCCACACGCTTTCCTGCCCTGACGAGCTTGGGCAGATAGGTGTCCAATGCGTGGTGTGGGAAGCCTGCCAGCTCCACGTGTGCAGCTGAGCCATTGGCTCGCTTGGTGAGTGTAATCCCTAGGATCTCGGAGGCTGTGATCGCATCCTCACTGAAGGTCTCATAGAAGTCCCCTACCCGAAAGAGTAAGACCGCATCTGGATGCTTAGCCTTAATCTCTAGGTACTGCTTCATTAAGGGGGTCTCTACGATTTTCTTTGCCATGAGCTAAGGGATAAAGAAGCTATTAGTATAAGGAATATCGTTGGTCTGACGTCTAGCGAAGGACGTCCTTCAAGAGCTCAGCAAAGAACTCTCCTCGTGTGAGCTGACCATCTTTGACCAGCACACACTCTACTTCGCCCTGGGCTGCTAGGCTGCCATCTGTGTGTAGGATATCTTGATAGAAGGTGAGTTTAGGACCACGCATAGCACAGTGTAGAGCAGAGCGAAAGTGGTCTCCACTTTTCAGGCTTTTCTTGTAGGAGATCGTGACTTTTGAGACGAAGGCATCCAGTCCGTCCTCGTGCATCTGTCCGAAGTTTACGCCTAGGCTCTCGAGGAACTCATGGCGGGTATGCTCCATGTAGTGTTGGTAATTGGCGTTATTCACCACGCCCTGAAGGTCGCACTCGTAGTCACGTACCTTCATGTCTAGTGCAAATATGTGATCCAAAATAGACGTCTGCGTTAAGTTACTAATGACTTGACAAAGTTAATCCAAAACCACTAACCCTCTAACCGCTCCCTCTTCATCCGCAAGCGGATATGGTCTTGTTCCTTGAAATGGTTACTCTCCTGTGTTGTTGGGTGTGGCCGTCGCGCTATTGGTCGAGATAACCCTTAGGGGGAGTTGTTTATCATGGGTTTATGTTCTCCTGAGCCCCTCGGATGGTAGGAGTGTAGCTATTCTGTGTAGTTTGGTGTAATGGGTTGATTTTGTAGCGTTTGTGAAGGTGTACAACGAGTTGCCATAAGTCGTCTTGGCGAGTTATGGTAACTCTCTTTGGTGAGTTACCATAACTTGTTTGAGCGATTTACCATAACTCTCTCTGACGAGTTACCACAACTCGTGAAGTGCACTTTTGGGTTAGTTTGTAATGTTTTTGTTTCTAGTGCGTTATGCAGTGTTATTTTGGGGTAAAAAGGTGGGGCTTTGTGGAGGGGAAGTGTATGCTTGGTGGTGTTGCAGTTGTGCAGTGTGGAGGGGAAGAGTTATTATAATTTGTCTTTACTCATTATTATATGAGTTTTGTCTTGCGAGACTAGGAAGGTCTTGAGGTGTGGCAAGTATTGTCTTGCAGTATTGTTCTTTCATTTGGAATTGTTGTTGTAAAAGCGCTACCTTTGCGGTCACGAGCTTGCCAGCAGGCTGTTAGAGGTATCTGCTGGGCTTCTCGATTGCGAGTAGCCATTTTTGGGAGGCAGACTGATTAGTCTTCAGCTGGTGACGCATTAGATAATTTGCGGATTGTTTTGGTAGTTTAGAAAAAAGCATTACCTTTGCAACCGCAAAAGCGAGAAAGCCTGTTTAGTCAGGAGTTCTAGGGGTGGGAAGCTGGAGACAGTGCCACTTTGACGTAAGCGATCTTTGAGATAATTGATATTGACAAACAGAAGTGTAGTAACAAACGTT
>ERZ773008.29-NODE-29-length-118243-cov-4.892121_pt1 | contig 118243 bp, 101 predicted proteins | sample MGYA00580664_ERZ773008 | MGnify/ENA primary metagenome ERZ773008 (study PRJEB29015, sample SAMEA2738016) | human oral metagenome | biome: human oral; feature: human-associated habitat; material: dental | place: China | collected 2048 ...
TTTCGCCCTAAGCTCAGCGACCGTAGGATCGACGATGTAGTCGTCGTAGTCCATGATCTTGTCGATGATGCCCCCTGGCGTTAGCTCGATGATACGATTAGCCACGGTCTGAATGAACTCGTGGTCATGGCTCGTGAAGAGGACATTCCCCTTGAAGGTCTTCAGCGTATTATTGAAGGCCTGGATGGACTCAAGGTCAAGGTGGTTCGTCGGGCTATCGAGGACGAGCGTATTAGCATTCTTGAGCATCATGCGCGAGATCATACAGCGCATCTTCTCTCCCCCAGAGAGGACAGAGGCACTCTTGAGGATCTCTTCTCCCGAGAAGAGCATACGCCCGAGGAAGCCCTTGAGATAAACCTCGTTCGTGTCAGCGGCGAACTGCGAGAGCCACTCGACGAGGTTCATGTCCGTATTGAAATACTCCGAGTTGTCTAGTGGCAGGTAGGCCTCGGTAATGGTCTGCCCCCATTCGTATGTCCCTTCGGTGGGCTTTTCCTCTCCATTGATAATCTGGAAGAGGGCAGTCATCGCACGGGGATCTCGGCTGATGAAGACGATTTTGTCGTCTTTCTCGACGTTGAAGTTTAGATCACGGAAGAGCAAGGTGCCATCGTCAGCGTAGGCAGTCAGCCCCTTCACCTCTAGGATCTTATTCCCTGGGTCACGATCGGGCGTGAAGATAATGCCTGGGTAACGACGACTGCTGGCCTTGATCTCCTCGATGTTGAGTTTCTCCAGCATCTTCTTGCGGCTAGTGGTCTGCTTACTCTTAGCAACATTAGCACTGAAGCGGCGGATGAATTCCTCGAGTTCCTTTTTCTTCTCCTCGGCCTTCTTGTTCTGCTGCTGTTGCTGGCGCAGGGCTAGCTGGCTGGACTCGTACCAGAAGCTGTAGTTCCCTGCGAACTGCTGAACGCGGCCGAAATCAATGTCCACGGTGTGCGTACATACGGAGTCAAGGAAGTGACGGTCGTGGCTGACAACCAAAACAGTCTGCTCGTATTCGGAGAGGTAATGCTCCAGCCAAGTGACCGTCTCGAGGTCAAGGTCATTCGTGGGCTCGTCGAGCAGAAGGTTATCGGGCTTGCCGTAAAGAGCGCGAGCCAAGAGGACACGCACCTTCTCCTTACCGCTAAGCTCCTTCATGAGTTTGTAATGAAGGTCTTCCTTGATGCCGAGTCCGCTGAGGAGCATGGCGGCGTCACTCTCGGCGTTCCAGCCCTCCATCTCGGCGAACTTATCCTCCAGCTCCGCCACACGGTTCCCATCCTCATCGCTGAAGTCGGGCTTGGCATAGAGGGCGTTCTTCTCCTCCATGATTGCCCAGAGTACGCTATGCCCCATCAGGACGGTGTCCATGACGGTGTATTCGTCGAAGGCGTAGTGATCCTGGCTCAGCACGGAGAGGCGTTCGCCTGGGCCGAGGGTGATGGAGCCACGGGTTGGGTCGAGGGCACCGCTGATTGTGCGCAGGAGGGTGGACTTCCCTGCGCCATTGGCACCGATGATGCCGTAACAGTTGCCGGGGGTGAACTTGAGGTTCACGTCTTGGAAAAGAATGCGCTTGCCAAACTGGACAGCCAGGTCGCTAACGGTAATCATATTACTTCTTGATTTGCTGAATTAAAGGCTTTCGAAAGGGGAGAAGGGAGGAGAAGGAAATTAGGTATATACGGTGCACTCGCACCCAATATACGGTGCATTAGCACCCAATATACGGTGCATTAGCACCCAATATACGGTGCGTTTGCACCCAATATACGGTGCTGTTGCACCCTATATACCTAATTTTAGCACCTAATAGAGGTTGGCCTAACACGCTTTATTATAGCCAGTTGCAAGGAGCGTTTATTCGCCATGCTTTAGGCTTGCTTAGTTCGCCAAGTTAGCACCCTCACTTGAGTCACTTGGGCTTGATCCCAAGCCCCCCTATCCGAAAGAAAAGATCGCTTATAAAACGACGGTCTCCCTACAAGGCTATGACCCTGAAGAGAGACCATCGGAAGTGGGGGATGAACTAGGCTGCTGCGCCTTCGCTCATCAGAGCATTGAACTCCTCTGGGCTGACTTCCTTCTCTTCGACTGCTACCTTATCCTTGGCGATGGCAGCGAGCTTGGAGTCGGCTACTCGGTCGATGAGGTTCTCCTTCGTGCGGTTGTCCTTGAGCATGTTCTCAGCGTAGCCTGCCAGCACGTCATCGGGCACGCTCGTCATGCCGTACATAGCGAACTGGTTCTTGGCAACCACGAGGGCAAACTTCTTCACATCCTCTTCTTCGATCTTCACGCCAGCAGCTTCCAGCATCTGCGCCTTAATGCGGTCGAAGGTGATATCATCGAGGATCTTGGGAAGGTCACGGTCGAGTTCGTCTTCCTTGACGTCCTTGTTGCGAGCGATGAAGATACGCTTGAGCAGGGCTTCGTCGTAGGCGACTTTCCCTGCCTTCTTCAGCAGAAGAGCACGGAGATCACGTGTGAACTTATAGTCACTCTCGGTAGCGAACTGCTCAGCGAAGCTCTCACGGATGTTGGCACGCAGAGCTTCCTCGGTGCGAACATCACTAGCCTCGCCGAAGGCCTGTGCGAAGAACTCTTCGTTCATCTCGGCTGGTACGTGGCGAGAGATCTTGTGGATCTGGTAGGAGAAGCTGACGCCATCAAGTGCGGGGACAGCTTCCTTCTCGATGCTAAGTAGGGTGGCGATGTTGGCTTCGTCACCTTCGTAGAGAGCAAAAGGCTCGATGGTGAGCGTATCACCAACCTTGGCACCGATGAGCTTAGCCTTCTCGGCTTCGTTCTTTGCGTAGCGAGGGAGGATCAATGCCTTCTCAGCTTCGATACCGCCTTCCTTGACTTCTCCATTCTCGAGCTGGAGCATACGGCCGTAGACTACGTCATTATCTTCTACACTCTCGACGTCTACCTGCTTGCCTGCGCTCTCGAGCATGCGTTGGATCTGTTCGTCCTCCATCTGCTTGGTAGCGGCAATGCGGTAGTAAGCGAGCTTATCTCGCTTGGTTAGCTTGATTTCCAGCTTGGGGGCGAGGGCAACGTCATAGGAAAACTCGAAGTTCTCTTCGGTAGCGAAGTCATACTCCTTCTCATTCTCTACGGGGATAGGGCTACCGAGGATGTCGAGCTTCTCTTCGTCAATATAGCTGAAGAGTGCGTTGACTACAGCTCGGTTAATCTCCTCTACCTTCACCGATGTGCCGACCTGCTTCTTGATTAATCCCAGCGGTGCATGCCCTTTGCGGAAGCCGGGGATGTTTGCACGCTTCTGGTAGTTCTTGATTTCTTTTTCTACTTGGGGTAGGTAGTCAGCTGGTGCCAGGGTAACCGTGATCACTGCTGCCACGTCTGAGGTCTGCTTAATCGATACAGCCATTCGTCTTATATTATTTAATGTATACTATACTTCGCTGGAGTGAGGACTTACCTTGAGGTAACCCCCTTAACAAATTGAGTACAAAAGTAGTGCAATTAACCCACTTAGGCAAACAGAAACCTTCGCATCAGGAAGGGAAACAAAGGCTAAGGAAACCCTATGGGAAAAGAGTAGTCTGGGGATGATAAAAGGTAGAGACACTGAGAAGCCAAGCTCCTTAGTGTCTCTGCCATAAGAATACATTGCTCTCCTATCCAAGGAGGCAAGCCTTAGCACTGAGGACTAGCTAGAAGCGAGGCTTGCCCATAGGCATAGAGGGCATCTTAGGCATCTTGCCACCCTTGAAGCCCTGGAGCGTTTTCATCATCTTGCGGGTCTGGGTGAACTGCGTCAGGAGCTTATTGACGTCCTGCACCGTTGTACCACTCCCGAGCGCTATACGCTTACGGCGATGTCCATCGAGGATGTGTGGCTTTGCTCGCTCCTCGGGCGTCATCGAGTAGATGATTGCTTCGATGCTCTTGAATGCATCGTCATTGATGTCAATATCCTTGAGGGCCTTGCCTACGCCGGGGATCATTGCTGCCAGTTCCTTGATGTTCCCCATCTTTTTGATTTGATGGATCTGTGTAAGGAAATCGTTGAAGTCGAACTGATCCTTCGCTATGCGCTCCTCGAGACGGCGTGCTTCTCGCTCGTCATAGAGCTGCTGAGCACGCTCTACAAGAGAGACGATATCTCCCATGCCGAGGATGCGATCTGCCATACGCTCGGGGTGGAAGACATCCAGCGCATCCATCTTCTCGCCCATCCCGACGAACTTGATTGGCTTATCTACGACTGTGCGGATAGATAGTGCTGCACCGCCACGTGTATCTCCATCGAGCTTTGTGAGTACGACTCCATCGAAGTCCAAGCGGTCGTTGAATTCCTTCGCCGTATTGACTGCGTCTTGCCCTGTCATAGAGTCTACGACGAAGAGCGTTTCACTTGGTCGGATAGCCTCCTTCATGGCTTGTATCTCGCGCATCATCTCTTCGTCAATGGCTAGTCGACCTGCGGTGTCGATGATGACAACGTCACAACTTTGTGTCATCGCTTCAGCCACGCCTCGTCGAGCGATGCTTACGGGATCCTTACTCTCAAGATCAAAGTACACAGGCACAGCAATCTGCTCTGCTAAGACTCGCAGCTGCTCGATAGCTGCGGGACGATAGACGTCACAGGCGACGAGTAGAGGCTTCTTGCTTTGCTTTGTCTTGAGCAGATGAGCGAGCTTCCCCGAGAAGGTGGTTTTCCCAGAGCCTTGGAGCCCCGACATCAGGATGATGGCAGGTGTCCCTTTGAGGTTGATTTCGGTGGCCTTGCTCCCCATGAGCTGAGCCAGCTCATCGTGGACGATCTTTACCATCAGTTCGCCCGGGCGCACAGCGGTAAGTACGTTTTGTCCTAGGGCTTTCTCCTTGACCTCTTCGGTAAACTTCTTTGCTACGTTGTAGTTCACGTCTGCCTCGAGGAGTGCACGGCGTACATCCTTGAGGGTTTCGGCGACGTTTAGCTCGGTGATCTTGCCTTCGCCCTTTAGGATTTTAAAGGACCGCTCGAGGCGTTCACTAAGGTTCTCAAACATATATTGCTATGGGATAAGTCTGTTTGTTTCCGTATCGGGGAAGACGACAGCAGGCTTGAAGCTCTGAGCTTCCTCTTGAGACATCCAGGCGTAGGCCATGATGATTACGATGTCGCCAGGTTGCACGAGGCGTGCTGCTGCACCATTGAGGCACACCACACCTGAGCCTCGCTCCCCTGCGATGACGTAGGTCTCAAGGCGTGCGCCATTGTTGTTGTTTACGATTTGCACTTTCTCCCCAGGGAGAATGTTTGCAGCCTCTATGAGGTCTTGGTCTAAGGTTATGCTCCCTACATAGGAGAGATTGGCCTCGGTGACAGTAACTCGATGAATCTTTGATTTGAGTAGTTCGATGAGCATCGTTTAGATTTCTTTGATCCAAGCACGACGGGTCTTATGGTGCTTGCGCTCGAAATAGTTCCACTGCATCTGTACAGCGGCGTTGGTCTCTAGCTCGGGGTTGCTCTCGGCGTAGCGTATCCCGTTCTTGTGGAAGATAGGGATGAGGTCATCGAAGAGCAGGGCATTGACACCCTTGTTCTGGTATTCAGGGATAACGCCGATGAGATAGAGGTCTACGACAGGGTTTTTCATCTTCAATGCACGTAGGAGGTGTGCCCAACCGAATGGGAAGAGGCGTCCCTTTGCCTTCTGCAGGGCACGACTAAGGTTAGGTAGTGTGATACCAAAGCCTACCACCTTGTCATCCTCCTCGCGCACGATTACAGTGACATAGTCGTAGCGTAGCATGGGGATATACATGCGTACATAGTAATCAATCTGTTCACGAGAGAGCTCGGAGACTCCATAGAGTACAGAGTAAGCCTGGTTGAGGGTATCGAAGATACGATGGGCATAGGGGAGGATCTCCTGCTGAGAACGGAATTTTAGAGTCTTTAGCCCGTACTTCTTGCGGACAATCTCTGCGATGCGACGATGCTTCTCTGGCATCTCATCGGGCACGAAGATCTTGTACTCCTGCCAGTCCTGATCCTTGATGAAGCCCATACGCTCCATTTGTTTAGGGTAGTAGGCGTAGTTGTAGATTGTGGCCATCGTGCCGAGCTGGTCAAAGCCCTCAATGAGCATCCCTGCGTGGTCGAGGTCTGTGAAGCCCATAGGCCCCTGAAGCATTTCCTTACCCCGTTTCTTCGCCCAATCGATGACGGCACTAAAGAGAGCATCTACGACCTCATTATCGTTGATGAAGTCTACGAAGCCGAAGCGAGCATTATTCTGATTCCACGTCTCATTGGCTCGGTGGTTTATGATGCCAGCGATACGCCCTACGATACGTCCATCCTTGTAGGCAAGGAAGTAAGCGGCTTCGCAGAACTTAAAGGCGGGGTTTCGTGCTGGGTCTAGTGTCAGTAGCTCGTCTTCTACTAGTCCAGGCACATGATATGGGTTGCCACGATAGAGGCGGAGGTTGAACTTTACGAACTTCCTCATATCGGACTTCTCCGTGATCTGTCTTATTTCAACTGCCATATGTCTATGTCTCATTGCACCCCGTCACAGGTGCTAATTAATTGACCCACAAAGATACGCCAAAAAGTCTATATGCCTTATTGTACCCCCGATCTCTATGGGCCGGTTGAGATAAGGTCTCTGACCCTACTGTATTGATCCCACGGGAAGAGAAAGGGGCAGATGCAGAGAGGGAGAAAACGCAGTGCCGATAGGGTAGGAAATTGTATTTGTATATGGTTGGTTTATAGTCTGTTGTAGAGGGTGCTAACGAGTTACCATAACTCTCCACAACGAGTTACCATAAGTCGTTCTGAAGAGTTATGGTAAGTCTCTAAAACGAGTTATGGTAACTCGATGAAGCGACTTATGGTAACTCGTTTCAGGGGGAGCTGGAGAGGTGCTGGATAAACTTCTTTTATTTTGTGTCAATTCGCTGTTTTATAGTGGGTTATTACGCTATGAAAGGTTGGAAGGGAAGCCTCCCCAATTCCCAGAGCAGATGCCATCTGTTTTTACCTATATTTGTGTTAGGTTTTTGTACTTAATACAAGTGAATATGCCTTACTTAGAAGTAAAGCAGGTGAGCAAACACTATGCAGCACACACCGCTTTAGATGCTGTCTCACTGAGCGTTAGGGAGGGTGAGATCTTTGGCCTGCTTGGACCCAATGGGGCAGGTAAGAGTTCCCTCATCCGCATCATTAATCGTATTACGGCTCCCGACAGTGGAGAGGTGCTCCTAGCGGGGAAGCCTATCCGTGAGGAGGATCTACGCAATATAGGCTACCTGCCAGAGGAGCGTGGGTTATATCCTAAGATGAAGGTCGGGGAGCATGCCGTTTACCTCGCTCGCCTCAAGGGGCTCACCAAGCATGAGGCCGAGGAGCGGATACGCCACTGGTTTCAGCGACTAGATATCGAGCCTTGGTGGGAAAAGAAGGTGGAGGAGTTATCAAAGGGGATGCAGCAGAAGGTGCAATTCATCTGTACGGTCATCCACGAACCGAAGCTCTTGATCTTTGACGAACCATTCAGTGGCTTTGATCCCGTGAATGCTGAGATTTTGAAACAAGAAATCCTAGCACTGAAGGCTCGGGGGACAACACTTATCCTCTCCACGCACAACATGCAGAGCGTCGAGGAGCTATGTGATAGCATTGCTCTCATAGATCGGGCACATGTAGTTCTCTCAGGTGACACAGAGGAGGTTCGTCGCTCCCACAGCAAGGGGACGGCTCTTATTAGCTACGATGGTATGCTGCCTGCAGAGTTTGTGGAGCAGCTTAGCCCAATTGAATATGAGCCCAATGCCCGAGGTGGCATGCTTCGTCTATCGCTTGGGGCAAACGAAGATCTCCGCCAGCTCCTTGCACACCTTCCTTCACATATAAATATCCTTCGTGCTGAACGAGAGTTCCCCTCTATGCATGAGATTTTTCTAGAGACAGTACAAGCAAGATCAGACCGCCATGAATAAGCTGAAACTTGTGATTGCACGAGAGTTCCTATCTCGTGTACGTAAGCGTTCCTTCTGGGTTATGACCCTCCTCTTCCCCATCATCATGCTGGGGGTGTCCATCGTGCCTATACTCCTCGCGCAGAGTGGTACGGATAGCCAGCGAGTAGCTATCATAGACCATACGGGGAAGTATCTATCGCTCTTTAAGGATCGTGATGCCTATACGTTCGTCACGGCTGACCGCAGTATCGAGGGCTATAAGGCTGCAGATCGCCCAGAGGACATCACAGCAATCCTTGAGATACGTCAGGATCTATTGGAGGAGCCTAGTGCAATTAGTCTCTTCTCCTTCAAACAGCTTCCTCGAGGGCTGGAGGACTACATCAACACCACACTCTCCAGCTATCTAACCGACCAAAAGATCTCGTCCTATCAAATCCCAGGTCTCAAAGAAGCAATCGCAGAGAGTAAGGTGAATATCTCCGTCACGACATACAAATGGAACGAAGAGGGCGACGCTACGACTTCGTCCAGTGCTATGGCATCAATCATTGGGATGGGACTCACACTGCTCAGCTACATGTTCATCATGACCTATGGGGGAATGGTGCTACAGGGCGTGCAGGAGGAGAAGAAAAGTCGTATCCTAGAGATTATGGTGTCCTCCGTAAAGCCCAAAGACCTCATGATGGGTAAGATCATTGGTATAGGCCTTGCAGGGATTGTGCAGATCTTCGTTTGGATTGTACTGCTTACGGCTGGGGGGATAGCTTTACAGTCTGTGCTAGGCATGAGCACAGCGGAGTCTACTGGAGCTATGAACCCCGCATCGACAAGTGAGATGATCCAAGCTTTGCAGGCTCTCAGAGGTGTGAACTTCGTAGAGATAATTCTCTGCTTTGTCTTGTTCTTTGTCGGTGGGTATCTTTTCTACGCATCTATCCTAGCAGCTCTGAGTGCAACGGTCTCCTCCGATGAGGATAGCTCGCAGCTCATGATACCTGTCTTGCTGATCATGGTCTTCTCTATCTACGTTGGGATGGCCAGTGCAGATAATCCTGATGGAGCTTTAGCATTCTGGTGCTCCATGATTCCAATCACCTCACCTGTCGTTATGATGGTTCGCCTTCCTTTTGAGGTGCCACTCTGGCAAGTCGTATTAAGCTTAGTAGTGCTTTTCCTTTCATTTCTTGGGACGAGCTACTTTGGTGGGAAGATCTACCGTATAGGCATACTGATGTACGGTAAGAAGCCGTCGCTCAAGGAGCTATGGCGCTGGGCAAAGTATAAGTAGCATATAGGAAACTAAAGAAGCAAGCAAGGGAGGTAGATAGGCGTACACCTATCTACCTCCCTTGTCTATTTTCGGGGATTAGTCTCCTTACTTCACGGGGTCTCCGACCTTTATTTTGCAGAGCTGGTCACCCCTGATGTGGAATGCCTCACCAAGCTCACCTGCCCAGAAGCGTATTGCTTTGACTGTATCCAGTGGATGAAAGGGGAGCGAGGAGACAAATGTCTCAATTGGATAGCTGTCTGTCTCTGCACTGAGAAGATGCTTGTCTAGCTCTTCCTTCACTTCGTCAACGATATGTTGCGTTAGTCCCGTTGGGTGTTTCCTGAGACATACATCACAAGCACCACATGGAGCACTATCCTGCTCTCCAAAATAAGCCAATAGCATACGTGAGCGACAGGTATTCTCTTCCTCTATATAGGTACGTACAGCACCTATGCGGTCACTCATACGCTCTTGCCGTTGAGTGTAGGCAGCATAGGGAATACTCAGCAGTCGGCTATCCTCACGACGGATGCGGAAGGATACACGGGGGACATGCTTCTGGGGTATATAGTGCAAGATGCCCTTCATTGTTAGATCGACAAGGAAGAGGTATACCTCTTCGTTCGTGTAGCCTGTGAGTTCGGCTAGATCACCCTCGTTGATGGTGACGTAGCCCGAGAAGAGTCCTGTATAGGAGCGTAATAGAGCACGAATGAGACTGTCGGGGCGGACACTCTTCTCGTAGAGGCGTGAGCTTGGTACGAGGAACATCAGGCGAGAGCGACTATCGTCATCGTTATACTCCAGCCAACCAGACAGCTGCATGATCTCTATGGCATATCGTGTCTGCACAGGGCGCATCCTGAAGCGTCGTATGAAGAGGTCGATGTCAAAATCATACGTTCGCCCCAGTCCCTCGCCTTCGCCAATGGAGAGGAAGTTGCACATTTGGTCATAGACATGGCGTATATAGTCCTTATCAGGGAAGGTATCCCTCAGCCTCTTGGTCAGTAGCTGGGAATCTATGCCACTCGTGATCATCACAGCATAGGACTTCTCTCCGTCGCGCCCCGCACGACCTGCTTCCTGGAAGTATTCTTCAAGAGACGAAGGAACTGTCAGGTGAATAACCAGACGTACATTGGGCTTGTCGATGCCCATGCCGAAGGCATTTGTGGCGACCATGACACGCACCTCATCCCGCATCCACCGTGCCTGCCGAAGCTCTCGCTCCTTATAGGTCAGCCCTGCATGATAGTAGGTAGCACTTATGCCGTAGGAGAGGAGTTCGTCAGTGACCTTGCGTGTCAGCTCTCGGTCTCGGCAGTAAACAATCGCTGATCCTGAGACACGGGAGAGGATGTGTAGCATCATAGCGGTCTTATCTTCACTACGACGGATGGAGTAGGAGAGGTTGGGGCGATGAAAGCTTTTCCTCAGGTACGTATAGCCTGGTCGGAACTCTAAGGCTCGAATGATATCCTCTACGACTTCCTCTGTCGCAGTAGCTGTGAGAGCAAGGATAGGTACCTCCTCCAGCTCGTGGCGTACAGATAAGATCTCTAGATATGATGGACGGAAGTCGTAGCCCCACTGACACATACAGTGGCATTCATCCACCACAATGAGTGAGATCGCTAGCTCGGATAGCCAAGAGCGAAAAAGGGGCGAACCCAATCGCTCGGGGGAGATGTAGAGGAACTTATACCGACCATAGAGGCAATTGTCCAGAGCAACTTGTATCTTCTCCTGAGACATACCCGAGTGAATGGCTGTAGCTCGTATGCCCTGTGTGTGCAGACGGTCTACTTGATCCTTCATCAGTGATATGAGAGGGGTGATGACTAAGGTGAGGCCTGGGAGCATCAAACCTGGTACCTGGAAGATGATGCTTTTCCCTCCACCCGTGGGGAGTAGCCCAAGGGTATCTTTCCCGTCAAGGATTGATGTGATTAGTTCGCGCTGTAAGGGGCGGAAAGATGTGTAACCCCAGTAACGCTCTAGCACCTGCTCGGGGAGAAGAGCATCATCTGCTACCCCTGGGCAAGGATCATGCCCTAGGCTGATGACGGAGGATGGTGTGGTGATGAGGTCAAAGAGATCCTCAGGCCAAAGCATTTGCTCGGACTGCTCTTCGTGTAGGGTGGACTCTGCGTAGAGCAGGGCATCCTCTTCGTCAAGTGCTTCCTCTTGGCTTTGTGGAGGTAGCTTTCCCATGGTCGTAGAGCTCTAGTGGAGCCGGTCATCTAGCTCCGTCTCAAGGCATATATCCTTTACTCGGAGCTGTAGAGAGGCCTGCGTATAGAAATTGTTTTCCTCTAGCTCGTAGCACAATGCGAAGGGAGCATGGCGAGCTAAGGCTGGGAGATAGTGTGCCTGAGCAAGGGCAAAGCCGTGGAGAGGACGTATGCGTTGGTAGTAGTCGGTGATACGGAGGCTTAGGTGCTGACCATTCTTCCCTACTGCTCTTGTGCCTCCTGCATCCCTGAGTTGTGCGGTGAGGAAGACAGGACGCTCATTACCCATGCCGAAGGGGTAGAAGAGGTCGATTTGCCGAAGAAGATTACGGGAAATCTCCTGCGCATCCAGTCGGGTGTCAATATGTAACTTGGGAAGGAATGGATGGTTGGTGTCTTGGTGCTCCTTGGTGTACTGCTCTAGTCGTCTGCGGAACTCTGCCAAGCGGTCAGGTGCAACCGACATACCTGTTGCGAACATGTGTCCCCCGAAGTTCAGCAGACAGTCGCTACAGGCTTGTACTGCTTGATACAGATCATAGCCTCCGTACGAGCGACCTGAGCCCGATAGGTAGTCACCGCTACGTGAGAAGATTACCACGGGGCGGTGTAGCCGATCTGCTAGACGTGCTGCGACGATGCCCATTACACCCTTATTCCAGCTTGGGTCATAGAGTACGAGGACTTTACGATCCAGTGATGTTGGGTCTGACTCAATATGTGCTAGGGCCTGCTGTGTGACCTCTTGGTCGAGGTCTTGGCGCTTGCGGTTGTAGGCATCGAGGATAGCACTCTGCTCCTCAGCGATGTGGAGTGAGTCTGCGATGAGTAGCTTGACTGATTCTGCTCCATGAGCCATACGACCAGCTGCGTTGATCCTTGGCCCTAGTTCATAGTAGATACTAGCCATGTCCACGTGTCCAGGGCGTATCTTCCCCTCTCGCATAAGCTGTGCGATGCCAAGGGAGGGGGTAGTATTCATCACTTGGAGTCCATGATAGGCTAGGATTCGGTTCTCTCCTAGGATAGGGACACGATCCTGTGCTATGCTTAGTACCAGAAGCTCTAGTAGGGGGAGGAGTGTATCGAAGGCAAGTCCGCGTCGTGAGGCGAGAGCCTGAAGGAGCTTGAAAGCAACACCACAACCCGAAAGATCTGTAAATGGATAGCTATTGTCTACCCGCTTGGGGTTGAGGATAGCTACAGCATGAGGGAGTGTTTCAGCTGGGGTATGGTGATCACAGATGATGACATCTATCCCTAGGGAATGGGCATAGTCGATTTCCTCAATGGCCTTGATACCTGTATCAACAGCAATGATGAGTCCAGCACCCATGTGATGTGCTTGGTCAATACCCTGTTGAGTGATGCCGTAGCCCTCGTCGTAGCGGTCTGGGATGTAGTAGGCTAGTTTCTCTTTGGGAACAAAGTGATCCCTTAGGTAGCGGTAGAGTAGTGCTACAGCTGTTGTCCCATCTACATCATAGTCCCCGTAGATGAGGATCTTCTCCTTCCTGCTGAGGGCTAACTCCACACGCTCCAGAGCCAGGGGCATGTCCTGCATCAGAAGGGGATCATGTAATGCATCAAGTGAGGGTGAGAGGAAAGCCTCTGCGTCTGCCATGGTGCGGATACCTCGAGCGACAAGTAACCGCCCAACCACGGGGTATAGCCCTAGCTGTTTGGCCAGTGTACTAGCGACTTGCTCCTCCTCTTCGGTATAGGAGCGTAGCTCCCATTGCTTCGGCATTTTGGGTTACTTCTTGCTGGAGGTGGGGTCTGTGGTGAAGGTGGAGCGTAGTAGGTAGTAGTGATCCTCGCTCTTCCCCTTGTCCTTGCCTCGGATGGTGACGATGAAGTAGTTCTTCCCTTTAGTACTCTCCTCTCGTGTGGAGGTGATATCCTCGCGTGCAGTCTCATTCCAGTGAACTTCAAAGAGTAGAGCATCAGAGGAGGAGCGTACCTCTATAGCTTTCTCTCGGGAGCTAGCATCTCCCGTATGGGCTAGCATGCTTAGGAGCTCAACGAGTTGGTACATATAGCTCTCAAAACGATTGCTCTTCAGATGAAGGGAGAGGTCACAGGCACGTTTGATGAGTCCAATATGGGTGGGGGTACGCCAGAGACCCTGTTGGACGACCTTCAGGGCATCTGCGAACTTATGTTCATTGATGAGTGCATCTGCTTGGTCCTCAATCTTGGAGAGGAAAGGTGCTGTGTCAGGGCGTCCATCAACGGCGAAGTATAGCTCATGTACTTCGGAGCGAGTCAGGGTGCTATCGGCTCGGCGAAAGCGTGTCGTCAGCAACTCCAGAGGTCGTGCAGTGGGATCGCTGACCTTCTGTATGGGCTCTGACCCTCCTGTGCGCAGACGGATGCTATCCTGTCGCATCTGCTCGAGCTGCTCTGCTGTGGGGACATATACCCTACGGGAGCGGTGGCGAGAGCGACTGTTGCGTGAGGTACGCTTTGATGAGCCAGCCTTCGTCTTCTTCTTTGAGGTGGAGGAGGATTTACTTTTTGTGGTCTTTGTGGTTTTGGGCTTCTTGCGTGGAGAGGCTGCTCCGAGGTTATCTGGAGCAACAAGACCTACCCCCAGCGCAAGGAGTAGTAAGGTGAGCTTTGAGCATATAGGCTTCATTCTTTATATCTACTTCGTGTGGTGATCCCGACCCATTCCGAGTGACCCAGAGGTGCCTCGAGGAGGGGTGCTTCCCTATGTGGATATAAGTACCCCAAGGGAAGCTACCACCTACGGTGAAACGAATATTGCTGACCTCATCGTATGCACTACGCTACCTCCACTAGGGGGCAGTTTGCCTAGCCAGCTCTACAAAGATACATAAACGAAGCTAATCCCTTTGCCTAATGATGCGAAAGGGAGTAGGGGAAGTTGGGGGTAGGGAAGACAGACTATAATCTTTCTCCTCCTGAGGTGAAAGGTCTCTCCTCATATCCATCTTTGGGTCGAAAAGCTACCCACTCATGGGCTCTCTCTGCTACCCACGGGTAGGTTGTCTCTGTCACCCACTCATGGGTTTCTTTGCATACCCACGAGTGGGTACTTTTTCTCTTAGAGGTGGGGGCGAAAGAACCTTCCCCTATGGGCCTAAAAGAAGGCTTTTGTATCTTTGTTCTTGGTATCTAACACCCCGATATGCACCGATGATTACACTAGATAAAACCATGCTCAGGTATCAGATTGCCTTCTCCTTGGTCAAGGGGTTGGGGACTAAGGGTACACGTCTCTTCCTGCAACATATCCATAATCTGGAGGAGGCTTTTACCCATCCTGAGTGTATCCGTACGGCCCTGCCTCAGTTGTCAAATCGTATTTATCACCAGTTCCTTGATACAGCAGTGCTGGGTGAGGCAGATCGTATCCTCTGCTTGTGTGAGAATGAGGAGATAACCCCTCACTTCATTTTGGATGAAGAACACTACCCAAGTAGGCTGAGTGAATGTCCTGATGCACCTATTATCCTCTACTCCAAGGGGATGTTTGAAGCATGGGATGAGCGACATGGGCTGAGTGTGGTGGGGACACGAGGGGCGACAAGCTACGGCAAGTCGGTCACGAGCGCGCTTATCGGGAGTCTCTCGGAGCAGGTATCAGGATTGGTTATTGTGAGTGGCCTTGCCTATGGGGTCGACATACAAGCGCATCGGTCGGCTCTAGAGCTTGGACTACCAACGGTGGCGGTGCTGGCACATGGGTTAGATACTATCTATCCTGCGGTACACCGAAGGGAGGCTATTGCGATGCTGGAGCATGGGGCTTGGGTGAGTGAATATGCGCCTGGTGTGAGGGCTCGTCCATCAAACTTTCTAGCTCGGAACCGTATTATCGCTGGACTTACCGAGGCTACACTCGTCATCGAGGCAGGGCAACATAGCGGTTCACTCTCTACGGCACGTCTCGCCTTAGAATATAATAGGGAGGTTTTTGCTGTGCCAGGTAGGGTTAATGACTCGATGAGCGTTGGTTGTCATCAGCTCATTGAGGGAGATCGGGCGCACCTACTCTCTAGTGCTGAGGGGTTAATCGCAGAGATGGGTTGGGGGGGAGAACGGATAGCAAACTCCCGACCTAACTTTGTCGCTCCTTCAGCCCCCAAGGCGGTTTCATACAGTCATCCAGTCTTGCGAGCCCTTGATGAGGGTGGGGCATTGACGCTAGATGAGTTGGCTCGCCTGTTGGGACGTACCATTGCAGCGATGAGTGACGAGTTATTTGAGCTCGAGATGGAGGGGCTTATCCAAGCGCAACCTGGGGGAGCCTACCGCCTAAGCTAGTTTGCTCTTTGTATATTCCCTATCCGATAGTTAGCCCTTCTCCTTACACTTATTTTCCCTTCTTCCATTTTTGCAGGTTGTGTTACCCCTCTGACAGACACACACTTCTTTTCTCTGCTTCATATCTTCCCCTTAGCTCTCTTCCCCATGTTTTCATTGGAGGGGACGGTATAAAAGTACAGCCCCCAAGGGATCGTATAATCCCTTGGGGGCTGTGCCTCCTTTTGGGGGACTAGAGGCCAAAAGCCTCACGTACCCTATCTACATAGTCGAGTTTCTCCCAAGTGAAGAGTTCCACCTCTTGCTCAATAATTCCTTGGCTACCTGTTGAGAAGCGTTTGGTGATCGTGCGTGGTGTACGACCGAAGTGACCATAGGAGGCTGTCTCCTGGTAGATAGGAGCACGGAGCTTCAGACGCTGCTCAATGATGTAGGGACGTAGGTCAAAGAGGGTATGGATGCGCTGGGCGATTTCCTCGTCAGTTAGATTTACGTGTGCAGTGCCACCCGTCGCTACATAGATGCTGATAGGATCTGCAACACCGATGGCATAGGCAAGCTGGACGAGTACTTCGTCTGCCACACCTGCGGCAACGAGGTTCTTGGCAATATGGCGTGCAGCGTATGCAGCAGATCGGTCTACCTTCGAGGGGTCTTTACCTGAGAAGGCTCCACCTCCATGGGCGGCTTTTCCTCCGTATGTATCTACGATGATCTTCCGCCCCGTGAGTCCTGTATCTCCATGTGGACCTCCGATAACGAACTTTCCCGTGGGGTTTACAAGGAGCTTAATGTCGCCAGCAAAGATTTCCTTCATCTCCTCGGGGTACTTAGCGAAGACTCGAGGGAGGAGGATATGACGTATATCTTGAGCAATTCGCTGTTGCATTGCTTCATCAGCCACCGCCTGTGCCTCGGGGGTGGAATCTTGGGGAGTCACGAAGTCGTCATGCTGTGTACTGATGACGATGGTATCTATGCGTAGAGGCTTGCCTTCGTTGGAGTACTCGACTGTTACTTGACTCTTGGCGTCGGGGCGTAGGTAGGGCATCAGATGAAGCTCCTCCTTGCGTATATGGGCCAGCTCCTCTAGCAGAGCATGAGACAGATCTAAGGTTAGAGGCATGAGCGAAGGTGTCTCTCGACAAGCGTAACCAAACATAATCCCTTGGTCTCCTGCTCCTTGTTCCTCGGGAGCGGTACGCTCCACTCCACGGTTGATGTCTGCGCTTTGACCATGGATAGCCGATAGTACGCCACAGCTGTCCGCATCGAAGCAGTAGGCACTCTTGTCGTAGCCAATAGAGCGAATAACACCCCGTGCAATGTCCTGGAGCTCTACGTAGGCTTCGCTCTTGACTTCCCCTGCGAGCATGACTTGCCCCGTAGTAACTAGTGTCTCACATGCCACCTTTGCATGCGGGTCAAGAGCCATGAAATGGTCTAGTATTGCATCCGATATTTGGTCAGCCACCTTGTCTGGGTGACCCTCTGAGACAGACTCAGATGTGAATAGATAGCTCATATATGCTGTCTTTTGATGAATAGGATAATACGTAACCCCTAGACGTGAAAAGACCTCAATCGCTAGAGGATAGCAACCAAGGTCAAGTAATGCTTATTACTCTTCCTCCCAGCGGTTAGGGAGCTTTGAGTAGCTCGTCACAAAGGAGAGGAGTGACGGGTTTAGCATTTTTTTGTGTGGTTGCAATCATCTCAAATCTATCCACGTGCATAAGGGTGTTTCTTCGGGGACAAAGGTACAAAACTTTATATATATATACTTACCCGTAGCCGATGAGGAGACATACTCTTTCATTCAATTACACCATGGTGCTTAGATAGAGAATCCGGGGCACAGCAGGCGATTAATCGCTTTGCTGTGCCCCGGTCGTAGGTGCTAGATACTAGATAGATGAGAGTCTATCTTAGTATGGGTTTAGTGGGAATATGCTTATTTCTCGTTGGTGGCCAAGAGGCGAATAATGTCTGTGATTAACTTCAGAGGGTTATCCTTCGTTGTGAGCTTCAGCTCCATCTGTCCTTCTTCCCCATTTCCTGACATGGATAGATAGGAGAAGGTCTTTATCTTCTCGAAGATTTTGGGGGGGAGGAAGGCTCCTATCATACCACCAATGGGAGATCCTGTGAAGATGTAGTTGAAGTCTACAGCCATTGCCATGCTATGCCCCTTCAGGATAGATGCATAGGCTGCATCCTTCACAGAGGGTGCTTGTTCCTTGAAGAGAATATCCTTCCCTTCAGTACCTACAGCTAGATAGTTTACACCATCCTTATGACCGAAGTAGAGCTCTGGATCATTCCCTTTCTTAGCCATGTACTGATGCTCACCTTGGGTCTCAAGAGTGATACGATCAGAGTAATAATAAAGCTCACCATCAACATCCCCCTTGTCTGCTAGTCGCTCCAGTGAGTCCATACCATTTATATAGCTTCGTATAGCAGAGGCTATTTGGTCTACGGCTGTAGGGGTCTTTCCCTGCGAATAGAGTACCATACCAATCTTTCCCCCTACGGGCATGAAGCTGTTCACTGTGAAGGCGACTTCTCCATCAAACAGAGAGGAAAGTTGATTTGGATCTAGACCCATCTCTGAAAGCGCTTCAAGGTATGGAGTGAACTCTGGGCTATCCTTATAGAATGAGCTGGCCTTAGTCCCATCAATGAAGCCATTTAAGATAAAGAAGTTATTCTTTGGTAGATACTTCTCAAAGACATTCTTTGTCTTTTGGGGCATGAGGCTTTTGTAGAGCTCTTGGTACTTCTTTAGAGCATCTTTGTCCTCAGAGGTGTACTTGAAGTTCCCCACCATACGCCCCTTCTCGAAGGTGAAATGCATGACTGTCTGTATGTCAGTCAGCCCTTTCTGTAGGGGAAACATCGGGGTGGCGTAATCAGATGCTAGGCGCTGTAATCTAGAGTACTCAAGGATACAAGCTATGTCGGCATCTTTACTTTTGAGTTCCTTGAAGGCTGCACGTTGGTAGTACCGTTTACCCTCCTTGAGGTTGATGAGGCGAGTCAGCTCGGCTCTGACGTCCTTGCTACTGCTGTCAATTCGGGAGAGGATGAGTAGGGCATCCTTGCTGAAGGCACACGCACTATTCTCTCTTCCCTTGTCATCTACGATGAGGGTTATACCATCTTTCTCCACCATTTGAGGCTTATTCTGTCCAAGCTCGATGATTTGCTTGATGAAGTCACGAAGCTTTCCTTGGTCAGAGACACGAGCCAGTATCCCGGCTTCGAAGTCTGGAGTCTGGAAGAAGTAGATTGGGCTAGAGAAGTCTAATCCAGACTTCTTTGGGTCTTCGATGATGGGTTTGAAGACCTTGCTCATTTTCTCATTGGAGTCGGAGAAGAATACCTCTCGGAGAGCTTTGTTCTCGCTGGAGAGGATCTCTGATTTTTTGACGAGCTGGTTTACGGAGATGGCGATGACGAAGTCTGCATCATCGGGAATCACTTGTTCGTAGACTTTACTCTTGCTACAGCTACTGAGTGCGATCGCTAGGACAGCAAGTGCACTCATGAAGTGACGGAGCTTTGCTTTCATAAACTATATGATTGATTAGGATGAACTATTAAGATATAGTGATAACAGGCTAGGCGCAGAGAGGCCTGCTGCCTATTTGTCTACGTCCATGCCTCTCTATGAGGTGGGTAATCTTAGGGCTCAGTTCACTCAATAATATCATGTTCGTATATGTACCTGTACATCGCTCCAAAGATAGCTAAATTTCTCTCAGAAGGCTGTATGTAGTAGGTTTCTACTTATTTCTTTTGGACTCTTCCCTCTTTCGTATAGATTGCCTTCCTCCAAAACGCCCTAGATAGGGGGAATATGGGAGGGTGGCAAAGAGTTACCATAAGTCGCCCAAACGAGTTACCATAACTCTCTTCGACGAGTTACTATAACTCGTTTGAGCGAGTTGCCATAACTCTTTGTGGCGACTTATGGTAACTCGTCACTTCTGCTTTATGTACAAGGGATAAAACATGGAGTAATAACCACCTCTCGTGGTGTGCGAAATCTTTATTTAAATAGTCAAACAGAGGTATATATTCTCTTAGTTATCGCTACCTTTGTGCATATTTCAATAGACATTCAGTATACAAAGATGACAGGACAAGACCTATACCCTCTGACCTTTGAGCCCCTACTAAAGGAAGTGATTTGGGGAGGACAAGCAATTCGCCCATTCAAAGGTTTGACACCCGATGAGAAGAAGATTGGTGAGAGCTGGGAAATATCACATGTGGATGATAACTACTCTGTAGTGGCTGAGGGTGTACTGAGAGGTAAGAGCCTCGATGAACTAATACGGCTCTATGGAGATCGACTTGTCGGTAAGAGTGTGTTGGAGCGTTTTGGTTTACGCTTCCCTCTGCTTATTAAGTTTATCGATGCTCGTGATTATCTTTCCATCCAGGTGCACCCAGATGATGAGCTGGGAATGAAGCGACACAACTCCTTTGGCAAAACCGAGATGTGGTACGTAATCAATGCAGCCAAGGGAGTTAAACTCTACAGTGGCTTCGCCGTACAATCTTCGCCCGAAGACTACGTGAAGCGCATAGCTGATGGGACAATTGTCGAGGCATTGGCAGAGTACGAAGTGCACCCTGGGGATGTTTTCTTCCTACCTGCTGGGCGTGTACATGCCATTGGTGCAGGGTGCTTCATCGCTGAGATACAGCAGACATCCAATATCACCTACCGTATTTACGACTATGACCGCACCGATGCTGCAGGAAATAAACGAGAGCTACATACGGAGCTAGCTAAGGACGCCATCGACTACCACTTGGAGAAAGACTACCGTACGACCTACACGCCGCAGGTAGACAAACCAGTGGAGCTGGTCTCCTGTCGCTACTTCGAGACGAACCTACTTGACCTAGATGAAGCAATCGAGCGGAATTGGTCAGGTCTAGATAGCTTCGTTATATACATTTGTATGGAGGGTGGACTAACATTGCGTGATAGCTCGGGCAATGAAGTCTCTCTTCATCAAGGGCAGAGTGTGCTTGTGCCAGCAGAAAATAAATCGGTACAACTCACTCCTCAGGGTAAGTGTAAGCTCCTAGAGACCTATATCCCAGAGATTAAGTAGCTAAGACGGCTGGACTATGGCGAAGCGGTTATTCTTCCGTATTAAGGAGGTTGCCCAGCTCTTGGGTGAGGAGCCATCCACCATCCGGTACTGGGAGACGGTCTTTCCTCATCTGGTTCCTAGTACTACACCAAATGGCGTACGCCAGTACACCGAGCGGGATATTCAGAATATTGAGGCCATCCGTTATCTCCTTCGAGTAAAGAAGTTGACCATTGAGGGCGCGAAGTCTGAACTAGCTACTCGTCGTAGTCAGGTGGAGCTGCGTGTCGATACGATTACACGGCTCAAGCATATCCACAGCCAGCTCACTGATCTCCGTGAGTCGCTAAAGGAGTAGCAGACAAAGAGTCTCAAAAGACGTGCGCCAAGATTCCTAAGTAGGGAACCTTGGCGCACGTTGTTTGTAACTTATCTTGGCTTGGACCTTTTAGACGGAGGTGGATTGAACAGCCTGGTCTTGCTGATCTTGGAGCTGAGGCAGAGGAGTGTAATCCTTGGTCAGGAGCTCCCACGAGAGTCGTAGCCAAACAAGGGTTGGTGGAAGAGCCTTCAGTGCATAGGGGAGGACGTAGCTCTCTCGGAGAGACCTTGGAAATAGATCCGAAGGGGAAAGACTGGTGAGAATGAACGTAAAGACAAGCAGTGCTATATCCCATCCATTGCGCTTCCAAGGAGATGTCGTATACCACAAGGCAACCCCAGCAAGGGCTATAATATATGTGCTGGATTCGCTCCCCGTACTAAAGAGCACAGCAAAAAGTAGGGTCGAACTTAGGATAGCATAGCGGAAGGCTAGGTGCTTGTACTGCTTGATGCGCAGGTAGGGAAGGGCAAAGACTGCCAGCCCTGGCAGGATCACTGCTAGATCAGAGTAGGTCGCACAGCCTGACCCCTTGCGTATCATCCCGAGGAGGGATATGTTTTGCATAAGCGAGAAGTGGTTCTCGCTGTTCTTAGCTGCTAGCCTTGTGAACCATTCGGCATATTGCCCAAGTACATAGTCGGGACTGCTTAGAAGCATCGGAGCAACAAAGCACACGACCGACCACCCAATAAGCGCTAAAATGAAGCGGGGCTTTCGTTTGACAAAGAAGAAGAAAGCTAGTCCTACAATGCCGTAGAGCTTGACGAAAGTCCCTAGAATGATTAGGAATGCAGCCAATACCTCTTGCTTTCGTTCGATAGCAGCAAAGGCTCCGATGATGATCGCTGCGATGGCTATGTTAAACTGCTGCATCTGTAGAGCAGTCAAGAGCTCGTGAGCACAGAACCAATAGAGGAATATTTGCTTTCCTTGCTCCAGTGGTAGCCGGCGCACCGCATAGTACATCACCAGAGAGAGTGCGACAAGCCATAGGAGCAAGCCGATGGCATCAGGTACCAGCGCAAAGGGAGCGATTACGAGGCTAAAGAACGGCCCATAGTGGTTATGGTCGTTGTACTCGCTGGGGTAAAGGTCGTAGAGTGAGACTTGCTGAATGGTATGCCAGAAGACACCACGGAAGATCAAGAAGTTATTATGCCTATGTGCCGCCATCTTGGTCAAGCCTGCCAGGATAGGAAGCAGAGTCCAAAGACCAAGTAACGTGCGAGGGTCAGAAAAGAAAGGTCGTCGGAGGAAGGAGTAGACCTTATGCCATAGGATAACGAGCTTATCGGTCATCATCATTATGCTTGAGGAACTGTGCGATATGATAGCGGGGACGTTGCTTGATCTCTATATAGATCTTGCCGATATACTGCCCTATGACCCCCATGGATAGTAGGAGGATACTCCCGATGAACCATAGGGAGAGCATTAGCGAAGCCCAGCCTGGCACAGATAGATGCTCCACATAGGAGACCACGACATACACTGCCATACAGATGCTGATAAGGAGGAAGGCTAAGCCCATACCGATGATCCAGCTAATGGGGCGTGTAGTGAAGGAAGTAATCCCATCTACGGCAAGTAGGAGCATCTTGCGCAGTGTATATTTTGATGATCCTGCAGTGCGCTCACGAATTATGTCCTTTACCGTCGTAGAACGGAAGCCTAGTTGTGGAATTAAGCCTCTTAGATATAAGTTGCGCTCGGGGTACTGTGCTAAGGCATCTAGTGCTTGACGGCTGAGTAGACGAAAGTCTGCGTGGTTAAATATAGCCTTAATGCCCATCGATCGCTGTAGCCGATAGAAAGTAAGGGCGGTGGTTCGCTTGAGGAAGGGATCAGCCATTCGTGATTCCTTTACCCCGTAGACTATATCATAGCCTTCTGCTAGACGATCGAGCATCTCCTCCACGGCATCTAGGTCGTCCTGTAAGTCTGCATCAATGGTTACTACAGCATCAGAGTACTCCCGTGCTGCAAGCATACCTGCCATGATCGCAGACTGATGCCCCACATTGCCCGATAGTGAGAGACCATCGATAAGGGCATTTGTACTATGTAGCTCCTTGATGATAGGCCATGTTTGATCTTGACTCCCATCATTGACGAAAAGGATACGACTCTCGGGGGTAACCTTCCCTAGGCTAATCATACGCTCAAGGAACGCCGAGAGTTCGTTAGCAGAGTGGGGAAGTGTTGCCTCCTCATTGTAGCATGGGGAGACGATCGTAAGGCGAGGGGGCATGTTAGCTAAGGCTATTGAGGCTATCAGTAAATTCGGTGAAGGTGACGAAGGTTGTCCCTTCCTCCTTGAAGGCTGAGATCCACTTGCTGAGACGCTCCTTCATCCCTTCTCCTGAATTATTGCGAACGATAAAGGGGAGCTTGAGCTCAGGGTGGTCACCCAGTGGGAAAAATTCCCAAGGGTGGAAGTAGACAACCAGGTAGCCATCGTGCCTAAGCGTGCGCCGACAGAGCCAGCGATATAGCCCAAAGGGTAGATTGTGACACGATAGCCAAAAGAGCGGGAAACGTAAGATGGGCGTTACCGAAGCTGGGATCTGAAGTATGCCCTCCTTCATGAAGTAGGTCCGAGGTGCAGATAGGTGCATGTACCGACCAGGAATGAAGGTGGGGTTTAGGGAGGAATTGTAGGTATATCCTGCCCTCTGCACCTCTTGCTCTGCTACGGGCATCATACGTGCCTGACGATAGCCACGTATAGTGACACCAGCCTGTGTCTCTAGGGCATCCTTGCTTCGCTTTAGATCTGCCGTCTCAAAGGTCCAGTGGTAGTAGCCATGCGAGGCAAGTTCGTGTCCTTCGTTGAGGAGACGTGTGATGACAGCTGGGGCAAGTTTAGCAAAGTTAGCTGTAGAGAAGAAAGTCGCTTTTACCTGATGCTCCTTTAGGATATCTAAGATAGCCTCTGTACCTGCTATCGAGATACGTGCTTGCTCCTCCATCGGTAGCTCCACACCATGCTCCCTTGGTACGTCGAACTCCTCAATGTCGAAGCTGAGGAGGATATACGGTTTTCGTTTATTCATCGCCTTATATGAGTCCGTCGATAAACTTCTTGAGAGGATCCAAGTAAGGTGCATTAAGATCCCAATGTTTAACGTCCTTGTAGCGCCTGCTTTCCTCTTTTGCTACATCCTTTCCCTCCTCTCTTTTCTCTAGGAGTAAGCTAGCGTAGGAATAGAACTTTGTCTTAGGACTAGGAATATTATACGGAGGAACAAGAGGTACTTCTGAAGCTCTTTTTAGTTCACGGAGTGCTTCAATGAAGTTATCCCAACACTTAATAATAGGTTGGTATGCCCTCGGTACGAGGTGCTCCAAGAGATCCTCAAGGCAACCACTATTCTTATCATTAGGAATTAGGAAGATGCGAGCTTTAGAACCAAATTCATTAAGCTTGCTTTGTAGCTGGGATCGCCTAGTGGATACATTCGTGTCAGCATCGAAAATCAGTGCCGTAAGTAGACCATTATCCTCAGCCTCTTTCAATGCAGGGGCTGAGGTACTCCAGTTTTCCCATCCTCCAGCAGAGTGTATTTTTTCGAAAAAGTCTGAATAACCTAAATGAGCTATATACTCCTCGAGGAAGCGTTTATCAGCTTTTCCCTCAACTACAATTAGAGCTTTTTTCAATCGCATAGTGCTATTTGCGCAGTTCAGTTTCATTCTCTATTGCAGTTCTTATTCCTGCAGCATTATATCTGTAGGCTTGTAAGGCTTGTAGTCCATCAAGCTTGGTCATAGCAATCCTATATAGGCTCATGAAATCATCATCAAGGCCTGCATCTGCGATTTCTTCCGTTAGGCTCTGCAAGGCTTCTATACTGTGTGTGGTGATGAATAGCTGTAATTCTTTTTCCTTAACTACTTTAAGTAATATCCTCCAAAGCTTCCGCTGAGCTGTATAATGTAATCCATTCTCAATCTCATCAATGAGAATGGCAACATTCCCCTTTGGAATAGTTAGGATAGCGGTGATTACACCTAAAAATTTAGAGATGCCGTCACCTAGCATGGTAAGAGGGAGTCGCCCATTTACCCCTGTAACTGATGCTAATAATCTTGTGCGAGTAGAGACTAGGTCTGTTATATCAGGAGAGAATAGCTTCACATATTCTATTAGTTCGCCTTCTATCCCAAGGCTCAGAAGTTTGTCAAACTCATCTCTCATGCTTTCATTGGCTCTTTGAACAATATTGAGGAACTTGCAGGTTGTAGTCTCTTTATAGTCCTGAGTGGGAGCAAATGTTATATCATCGTTTTCGATAGAAAATTCATTTTTGAATATTCTTTGGCCTTTAAACCCATATTCACCTCTTAGACCTATCAACAGGTCTTCTTGGTGCTCTATTGCTGAGCTAGAAGTTCTCGGATCTAATAGGCTGCTTTTTGCCTCTTTAAACTTAGGTTTGAGTGTCAGTATACGTATGCCTTCAGCTGTGCTCCCCTTGATGGATACATACTTTTCCAAAGATAGATTGTGGAAGACACAGCGAAGGCTATCTTGAAGCTCTAGAGTGGGGATGCCACGTCTCACATTTAATGTGGCGACCAAAGGTAAATTTGACATGCCAGATAATAGGAATATGGCCTCCAGTATAGAGGACTTTCCTATGTTATTCCCTCCGACGAAGATATTTATTGGGGCAAACTCTTTGACTTCAAGATGATTGATACCACGGAAATTATCTATGGTGATGTCTTTGAAATACATAGCTTTTGAGTTTTTATCTAGTGAGATTAGATGTTTTACTTAAAGAGCGCAGCTAGCTTCGTGATGCTTGCCTCAACTGGGGCACCCTCGTAGAGGATTTCATAGACAGTGTCGCAGATGGGCATGGTCACTTGGTAGCGTTGGTTGATTTCGTGGATGCACTTAGCTCCGTAGTAGCCTTCGGCCACCATGTTCATCTCCATCTGGGCTGCACGTACGCTGTAGCCCTTTCCGATCATGTTCCCGAAGGTGCGGTTACGGCTGTAGCTGGAGTAAGCCGTTACGAGTAGGTCTCCGAGGTAGACGGACTCTGTGACATCACGGTTCAGTAGGTGAACTGTCCCGACGAAGTGACTCATCTCTGCGATAGCGTTGGAGATAAGGACAGACTGGAAGTTGTCTCCCTTGTTCATGCCATGGCATATCCCAGCGGCGATGGCATAGATGTTCTTGAGCACGGCTGCGTACTCTATGCCTACGACGTCACGGCTTACGGCGCAGTGAACGTAGTCATTGCTGAAGAGTTCCTCGCTAAGCACCTTGGCCTTGCCGAGGTCGAAGCATCCTACAGTCAAGTAGGACATCCGATCCTTAGCTATCTCCTCGGCATGGCAAGGCCCTGCGATGACCCCTATCTGACCGGGGCGTAGCTCCTTGTACTCCTGTAGGTAGTCGGAGATAAGGATGTTTTCCTCAGGTACCATCCCCTTGATCGCATTGATGATGAGCTTGGGGCGGATGACCGAGGTACGTACTCGCTTGAGGTAGTAGCGGATGTAGGGGGAGGGGGTGGCCAAGATCACCGTGTCACAGGCACGGAAGAAGTCATTGACATCTGAGTCGGTGAAGAATGTGATACGAGAGGTATCGAACGTCACCGAGGTCAGATAGTTGGGGTTATGCTTGAGGCGGGTAAACTCCTTGATATGATTGGTCGTACGAAGGAGCCAGTTGAGGTGTGGCTGTCTTGTTAGTACAATCTTAGCCAAGGCTGTTGCCCAGCTCCCTCCTCCGAGGATGCCTATACGTCCGGGTAGGTTTGAAGAGACTTCTGCCATGATACTAAATCCTTGCAGTGCGGTGAATAGGGTACACCAAAGCTGGCTGAGCTATCTGTGACTCTGCCCAGTGGCGGTCACTCAGATGGCTCGTGATACCTGCAGTGGCACTACATATATTATGCTTTTGCACTCTATATGTACCCTGTAGAGTCGAGATATTAACTAGCGATGCTACGTACATCTTCGCTGTCGAAGTGGCTATGGAGAGGCCTCTAATAAAGGCCTCTCCATAGTCCTTTTACTCAGTCCAGGCCGTCACCTCATCTAGGGTGATGGCTGGGAGCTCTAGCTTATACTTCTTCTTGATGTCCATGAGTTGCTGGAGTAGGCGACCGGGCTTCTCCTCTGCCTTTACTGCAGCGAGTGTCAGGTAGCCAGCCTTGTGCAGTACGGGTACCCACTCCTCTGGAATACCAGCAGAGGCAAAGAGCTCTTTCTTGTCACGAGGTAGGACCTTCTCGGGTCGCATCTGGGGGAAGAGTAGTACTTCCTGAATGCTTTCCTGTCCTGTCAGGAGCATGACCAGACGATCCATACCTATGCCCATACCGCTAGTGGGGGGCATGCCGTATTCTAGGGCACGGAGGAAGTCGTGGTCGATGAACATAGCCTCGTCATCGCCCTTCTCCGAGAGACGGAGCTGATCTTCGAAGCGCTCACGCTGGTCGATTGGGTCATTAAGTTCGGAGTAGGCGTTGGCAAGCTCCTTACCGTTGACCATGAGCTCGAATCTCTCGGTGAGGAGTGGATTCGTGCGATGCTCCTTAGTTAGAGGGGACATCTCCTTAGGGTAATCGGTGATGAAGGTTGGCTGGATATAGCTTCCCTCACACTTCTCTCCGAAGAGTTCGTCGATGAGCTTACCCTTGCCCATTGTATCATCGACCTCTATGCCGAGGCTCTTGCAGGTGGCACGTAGCTCCTCCTCGTTCATGCCACTGACGTCGATACCTGTATGCTCGTGGATGGCATCGAGCATCGTGACTCTGCGATAGGGAGCCTTGAAGTCAATCTCACGCTCTCCGACCTTGACCTTTGTGGTACCAAGTACGCTAAGGCAGATATACTCAAGTAGCTGCTCCGTGAAGCTCATCATCCAGTCGTAGTCCTTGTAGGAGACATAGATCTCCATAGCTGTGAACTCGGGGTTGTGCGTACGGTCCATACCCTCGTTTCGGAAGTTACGGCTGAACTCATAGACCCCCTCGAAGCCACCCACGATGAGACGCTTGAGGTAGAGCTCATTGGCGATACGCAGATAGAGGGGGATGTCTAGTGCGTTGTGGTGTGTGATGAAGGGTCTAGCTGCTGCACCACCGGGTATGGGCTGCAGGACGGGAGTATCGACCTCGATGTAACCACGGTCGTTGAAGAACTGACGCATGGCATTGAAGATGCGAGTACGCTTGAGGAAGATCTCCCGTACGTGCGGATTGACTACGAGGTCTACATAACGCTGGCGGAAGCGTAGCTCGGGGTCAGTAAAGCTGTCGAAGATCTCGCCATCCTTCTCCTTGACGACGGGGAGGGGGCGCAGAGCCTTCGATAGGAAGGTGAGTGAGTGAGCTTGGACGGAGATCTCGCCCATCTGTGTGCGGAAAACTTCTCCCGAGACACCGATGAAATCACCAATGTCCATGAGCTTCTTCACTACACTATTATATAGGGTCTTGTCCTCACCTGGGCAAAGGTCATCTCTCGTGATGTAGATCTGGATACGTCCAGTCGAGTCCTGTAGCTCTAGGAAGGAGGCCTTGCCCATGATACGGCGGCTCATCACTCGACCAGCTACACTGACGGCTCGACGAGGAGCCTCGTCCTCGAATGTGTCTAGGATCTCTCGGGCATACCCTGTGACCTTATATTCCTCTGCGGGATAGGGGTTAATACCAAGGCTACGAAGCTCCTCTAGGCTACGACGGCGGAAGATTTCCTGCTCGCTCAGCTCTAATATGTTCATTATGGAAATATATTGTCTAACTGAATTACCATTTAACTAGCTTGCACAAATATACGGCAATTCTCCGATAGGAACGGGGTTGCGGGTAGTATCTAATGGGGAGTGTGTCAGATTTTCTCCTAGGTAAAATAAGGGCAATGGCTAATCGGATAGTACGCTCTGTATAAAGGTAAAAGATCCTCAGCCCTCTGGTAAGGTATACTTAGGGTGTACTTGGTACCTCTATCAACGTATGCTTTTCACCTTGAACGAGGCATACTCGATACCTCCAGTGGGGTATACCCGATACCTTGAACGAGGCATACTCGATACCTCCAGTGGGGTATACCCGATACCTCGAACGAGGTATACTCGGTACCTCTAGTGGGGTATACTTAGTACCTAAAACGATGCTTTTTGGATATCCCGAAATAGCGAACGTTCGTGAGTTTGGATATGCTTTTCCCCGGCACTGAAATACCTCCGAAGGGGATAAATAAAGAGGGAGGCCGTACCTTAGTACGGCCTCCCTCTTTGTTGCTATGCCCTTTGGGCTAGGAGAGATTAGAGTTCGTCAGCGCTTGTGCTATCAGCTGCAGCTGCAGGGAGTACCTTCACGAGCTCGATCTCAAAGACAAGTGTGCTGAAAGGAGGAATCTTTTCCCCAGCATAGCGAGCGCCATAGGCAAGGTCTTGTGGAATGACAACCTTCACCTTGCTACCAGCCTTCATCAGCTGAAGGATCTCTGTCCAGCCCTTGATGACGCCATCCACACGGAACTCTGCAGGCTTACCCTTGGATTCGTCGAAGACTGTGCCATCGATGAGCTTCCCAACATAGTTAACCTGCACCTGATCGGTTGCTGTAGGTGTAGCACCATTACCTTCCTTGATGACTTGGTAAGCTAGGCCACTTGCGGTGGTCTTTACGCCTGCTTCCTTCTTAAACTCAGCGATGAATGCAGCACCCTTGGTCTTGTTTTCACCATACTGCTCTTCCATCTGCTTTTCCATCTCAGCTTCGTACTTCTTACGGTCAGCTTCAGCCTTTAGTTCGTAGTACTTCTGGGCGATGACATTCAGGCTATCGGATAGTACGACCCGGGTAGCTGAATCTACGCCAAGAGCCTTCTTGAAGCCAGCCATGAACATGGCCTTGTTGAGCGTAGAGTCATCCTTGAAGCGCTGTGCGGCCTGTACACCCTGCATCTGGCCAACATAGTACCAGAGCTTGGTGGTATCGCTGTTAAAACCTTCCTCGAAGCCTTTGAAGAAGAGAGCAGAGTCGACATCTTGACCTTGTGCCTTTGCACCTTGGATAGCGTTAAGCAGTTCGCTAGCATTACCAAAGCCTACAGCATAAGATACGCTGTCAGCGTTATCCTTGAGGTTTGTTGATCCTTCCTTGTTACAAGAGAAGAGACCTAGAGCCATAGCTGAAGCAGCTAGGAGGATTGAGATTTTCTTCATTGTTGTTTATGGAGTTTATAAAGTGTTATTATTCTCTATTATCGTTTTGCCCGAGGGGCTTTCTTCTTGATTTTGATGCCTTGTTTAGGCTCAGTAGGGGCTTTCCCTTCGTTGGTAGTGGTAGCTTCCTCTGCCTTTACGAAGGGCTTGATGTCCACGAGCTCAATCTCGAAGAAGAGTGGAGCATTGGGGGGAATCATATTTCCTGCACCTCTCGCTCCGTAGGCGATGGAGGGAGGGAGTAGGAACTCATATTTGGCACCCTTGTTCATCAGTGCAACGGCTTCAGCCCAGCCTGGGATGACTTGATTGAGGGCGAAGGTTGCAGGCTCCCCCGTCTTGTATGTGCTGTCGAATACTTTGCCATCGGCGAGCTGTCCCTTGTAATGCACCACGACGGTATCCTGGTCGGAGGGATGCGCTCCCTGCCCAGCACGAAGCACACGCCACTGCAGGCCACTCTCTGTCACCTTCACACCTTCCTTCCGTTGGTTGGCATTCAGTACAGAGTCAGCTTCTGCTAGCTGCTTCTTCGCTTCCTTGTCACGAAGCTCTTGGTGGTACCGCTCGAAGATCTGGCGTGCGTCCTTGGCTGAGAGACGTACCTCCTTGCCGAAGAAGCTGTCGCTAAAGCCCTGGACGACTTGCGCTCTGTTGAGTGTGTCGCCTGGGACTTCTTTCACTGCGGAGCTGAATGCCTCACCGTTGAGAACTCCGAAGGCATAGGCGATGCTATCCTGACGAGATTGCAAGCCTACTGAGCGCACCTTGGTGCGAGTCGAGCAAGCTCCGAAGGTAAGGCTTAGGCCTCCTACGAGGAGTAGGGAGAGCTGATGCTTTTTCATCGACTACTTATTTACGATGGCGATGAGCTCAATGATAAAGATGAGCGTACTCCCCGGCTGGATCATCTGACCTGCACCTCTGTCTCCGTAGGCAAGGTCAGAGGGGATAGTTACTTTCCACTTAGAGCCGACAGGCATGAGCTGTAGAATCTCTGTCCAGCCCTTGATGACGCCCTGCAGAGGGAACGTCGCTGTCTCGCCTCTGTCCATCGAGCTGTCGAAGACCTGACCATTGATCAGCGTGCCATGGTAATGACACTCTACGGAGTCGGTAAGCTGAGGCTTGGGACCATCGCCCATCTTAATGACCTCGTACTGCAGTCCGCTGGGGAGCGTTGTGACGCCAGCCTTGTGGGCATTGATCTTGAGGAATTCTTCCCCTGCTTCCTTGTTCTGTGCCACCGCTTTCTTTTGTACTTCTTGGAAGTATTCGTTGATGATGGTCTTGGCTTCATCGTAGCTCATCGCAGGCTCACTCTGGTTGTAGACGTCACGGACGCCAGAGAGGAAGTCCTCGAAGTTAATCTCGTCAAAGCCCGAGGCACGGAAGTTTTGGCCAATGCTCAGCCCGAGGGCGTAGCTTACTTTATCCATTTCTATAAATAGTGTATTCTGTGAAATCTTTTCTACTCTCTACTTTGGGGCAAAAGTGCTATTGCGCCCTCTGTATGCGCCACAAAGTTAATGATTTCTCTTAAAGAGAGAAAGAGGGATGAGGAATGACAATCGGGGCGGGTCGTAGGTCGTAGGAACTAAATAGCATTGCCGACAAGCCTGTACGAGAGTAGGGAGAGGCTAAGAGGGGCGGATTTTATCGCTTTTGTATCCCCCTGAGAGCCAAGTCTCATCTACGTTCTCTCTGAGCTGCCCCTTATAAAGCAGAAGCCCCCGACCAGCTACGGCTGGTCGGGGGCTTCTGCTGGAAATGTGAAGGGGCTAGATGCCGATACCGCCACCCGAAGGGGGATTGAACTCACTACCTCCGGGTTTCTTCGGTGCGGGCTTCTTCGGGTTGTGCAGGGGCTGTGCCTGCTCGAAGCCTAAGCCACGTAGGGCGTACTTCAGTGCCATGCGTGGGGTGAAGACTACCCGAGGAGGGCGAATGAGACTCACGTTGAAGTCCTTGAGATTCTCGACAGGCTGTGAACCAAAGGAAGCACGAAACGTCCCGAGGTCACCGCAGTCTACTGAGTAGCCCAGTTCAAGGAAGTGAGGGATGGTCTCTGCCAGCCGTGCGATCACAGCCTTGACATCGGCCTTGCCCACGGTGGTGTTCTCAGCCAGCTGCTTGCAGAGGTCATCGAAGGAGACCTTCCCGAGGTGAATAGGCTGGGCGGTGTAGGTCGTTTTCCCTTTGAGTTTACCTAGTTGCGTCTTTCGCTGGATGAGGTGAAACTTTAGTGTTGCCATCGTAGTATTATAGAGCGAAAAATTTAGGTATATACTAAAATTTCTCTAGGTATATACCTAAATTTATTTTAGTATATACATAAATATATTTTGGTATATACCTAAATTTCACGCTGTGGGATTTGCACCCACGAGCCTTCCTTAATAGGCTCAATTAAGTGTTGTTATATAGGTGGTTATGTCGTTAACCTTCGCCACCTTCTTCCCAGTCCTCAATCTGTCCATTGGCGGAAAAGTCAATGAGGAGGGTCAGTGGGTGGCTTATCTTGATGAGTTCAGCCGTGGGCTGTTGATATATTTCCTTTTCCATCGTTAGTTGAGTTGCTTGAAGAGGTACACGGGCACACGGATATATGTCTTCGGTTGAGAGGCGTTGTGTGCGGGAATATTGTAGTGGTATATATCGTATATCATAGAGGGATTCTGGCTCTTGGGGGAGAACAGGAGCTGGTTGCGGTACCCAGCGTGAGGGAAGTTGGATACACGAGCCATCGGAGAGAAGAATGTTACCCCAGGCTCTGTCCGTCCCGGATCCATGTCAAAGCTATCTCGGTTCCAAGCCATCCAGCCATAGTGAGGTCGCCCTGGGGAGAGCGTCGTGTGAGAACCGATCGCACTACCTCCTATCTCTGCGAGCTCTGTACCATAGAGAGGGAGTGTGAGCTTCTCGGAGACGGTGGACCAGTCAATCTTCCCCCCAGAGTAGCTCAGATCCTGAATGTCATCAACAGTAGTAATGTTAGGATCTTCTCCGACATACTTTGCCTGAATGACAAACAGCTTCTTGCTCTCATCGTAGTGGTAGCGGAAGGCGTAACGCATAATGTTATCTGTCAAGAAATAGCTTCCTCGTATACTTCTAGAAGAAGTCATCCCACGAGTCGTACTTATGAAAATCTTGCCAGCACCCTGCAAATGTGTTAGCTCACAGAAGCGTAGGGCGTAGATATCTGTGATCCCAGATTGACTATGCACCTTATAGTATGCATTGGCCCAGAAATGCTGCTGCCCTATTTGAATCTCTTCTTCGTCGGGGGCAGAGGAGCCGTCTCTCCGGAGGTTGAGATAATCCCCAAATATAAGGCTCATCTCCCACGAGGTAGGTATGTACCACTTGCTATTACCCCCATTGGCGTACTGTTTAGCTTGAGCAAAGCGAGCCTCAGCTTCATCAAAGAGATAGTAGCCTACAGAGTTGAAGGTATCGTCATAGTCCCCTGTGTAGCTCTCCGTTGGACTTTTGACGAAATTGTTACCCGTTTTGTCCAAAGGGAATTTAGAGATCAGTGTCAGCGGATTGGGGAGTCGCTGGAGTATAAGCTTGGTATCATACACCTTGCCTGAGATATACTCATCTGGCTCCTTTGTCAGCATAGGAAGCGTACAATAGCCTTCCTGAAAAGTTGTCTCAGAGCTGGGGATGGCATCCACTCTGTAGATATACATATGATCTTTGGAGATCACATCGCGATCGGGGAAGCCTCCTATGTAGGTAAGGAAGGTCTCACTGCTCTCTCCTCTGGCTGGTATCGTGATGACACCGCCAGGTACATCAAATTCGAAATCCTCATAAGAGAAATTCTGAGCAGCAGGGTGGAATGTTTTTCCCTTCATACCATAGATGATGTCACTTATTACAACACCTGCTTGAGTGCTGATAAGCCCATTAAGGCCAGGGTGTATGTAGCTACGTAACTTCTTAATTTTTACTTCATGGTCAAACGTATTTTTGATCTTAAAGCGAAAGAAAACACCTTTTGGCTTGAATTTACGTGCTGAGGCGGGCTGACTGTCGTTATATAGTAGCTTGGCTCGTTGCCCTCCGTATCTAGGATCTGGAACAGCAACTAGCTCCGTCAGCATTACATAGGGGGCACTGATAGAGGCTTTCTCTGTCTCGCTGATGGGGTGGAGCTTATGCCCATTAGGATTATCCCAGAACAATATGTGAGCATGTACGTGCCCACCTCCATGTTTTCCATAAGATTCTGTCGCATCCTCAGGAACGATTACCGCCGAGAGGGTATATTCGCTGGAGCCGAGGGGAACATTTAGTGCATCCAGAGTGATGGAGCCTCGGTAGTGTATCTGTGTCCTATCATCTTTATCAATCTGCCACATGAGCAGTTTGCTATAGAGAGGGGTGGCACTCCCTTTGGGATAAATAGCTGTCCATACGGGGACTTCGGTCTTGCCCTCAAGGTCAAGCTTAACCTTGCCATTTTTTAGATTGAAGTCTAAGGCTCGGAGTCCACTAAAATCTGCCGATATATCTAACTCAGCAGTAATGGGAGTCGTTTGCTTGCGTTTGCTCTGTGGAATGTCTTCCTTGCTACAAGCAAGTAGAAGGAGCGAGCAAAGCATCATGAGTACTTTCTTCATAATTACTAATTGATTGTGATTGTATATAACAAAGCAGGGACACCACATGGCGATACGTGCCATGCAGTGTCCCTGCTTCTACTATTTGTTAAGTATTGTTTCCCGCTAGTAGGGGGGGGGCAAAATTATGTTAAGATTTTGACGAGCATCAGCAAAGAAGAGACGCTGAGAAGCCTTGCCTCCCAGTATCTCTACACTCATATATGTCTGATTACCTGCCATTACTCTTAACTAAGTCTTGCGACTGCAAAGATAAGCAAATAAAGATAAGTCGTAAAATAGAGCTACTTCTTGAGATACTTGCTGATGTCGCTGGCTCGGACAGTTCGGCTAGACTTCTTGCTGGGGGTAGACTTGGTCTTAGTGCCAGTAGCAGTAGCAGGAGTGCTGGAGTAGCTCGCGCCTTGATAGTACTGTAATGCGGTAGGGAGGTAAGCCTCAATCGCACGGATACGATTGGCATCGCTGGGGTGTGTGCTGAGGAGTTCGCTCTGCTGTGCCCCGCCCTTGGACTGCGCCATCTTCTGCCAGAAGTTTACGGCATAGCGAGGGTCGTAGCCTGCCATGGCCATGAGGACAAGCCCCATCTTATCGGCTTCGTACTCTTGCTTGCGCCCGAAGGGGAGCATCACACCTACCTGAGCGCCTAGCCCATAGGCTTGGTTGATTAGTCCGCCGAGGAGCTGGGAGCGTGCGCCGACCGTTGCGCCAAGGAGTTGTCCTCCCGCCTGGAGCAGGAGCTGATTACTGATGCGCTCATTGGCGTGCTTGGCTAGGGCATGGCTGAGTTCGTGTCCCATGACTGCTGCTAGCTCGTCATCGGAATGCGCCCCATTCCCTACGAGCGTCAGCAGACCTGTGTAGACTACAATCTTCCCCCCAGGCATACAGAAGGCGTTGACCTGCTTGCTATCGACGACATTGAACTCCCAGCTCAGTGTCTCTAGCAGAGATTCGTAGCCGTTTTGCTTGAGGTAGCTATTGGTCGCTGCTGCGAGTCTGCGTCCTACTTGTGTGACTTTGGCGTTGTACGTGCCGTTATGGCTTAGCTGAGACTTGCTGATGAACTGCTTATATTGTGTAGCACTTGCGCTTAGGATTTCGCTATCTGATACGAGGCTCAGCTGACGACGCCCCGTAATGGGTACAGAGCCACAGCTAGAGAGAAATAATAGTGCTGATGAGGTGAGAGCTATGAGGCTCTTTGGACATATCTTCATAACGTATATGTAATACTTGGTGATAACTAGTGTACGAGCTGAATGCTCTTATAGTGACGTTGCATTGCTCGGAGGTCTGAGGTTTCGCTGGGGGGAATTCCTTCGGGAATGGAATCGAGACTTACGGGGTGAAGGCGATAAATCGGATTGCCAGAGGAGGTGCGCTTCTGTACGAAGACGTACTGATAGCTTGGCCGTGTTGTCCACCGCCCTGTACTTCGCTCTCGGATTAGCTCAAGCGAAAGGAGCATTCCCCCACGAGTGGCAGCTGGGCTTGTCTGGTTGCTGATGAAGTTACCCAGAGAATAGATGACAAAGGTCTTCATCTTTGCCCCTTCTTCCTCGATCCAATCGCTGTCCTGCACGACATGTGGATGGCTCCCGATTACAGCTCCTACGCCCTGACGAGCAAGGGCTATTGCGAGCTCTCTTTGTCGCTTGCTTGGGTGCTTCTCGTACTCGTTCCCCCAGTGGATTTGGACGATTTTATAGTCTGCTCCGAGGCTATCTGCACGGCGAAGGTCATCGGAGATTTGCTCTAAGTCAATCGTATCCACGAGGGCAGGCTGTGGTATGGGCAGGCCATTTGTCCCATAGGTATAGGCGAGGACTGCGAGCTTAACGCCTCTTACATCTATAATAAGTGGGGTACGCTGACTGCGCTCTGCTTTTGTGCGGTAGCTCCCTGTTGTGCGTATCCCTAGGCTATCAAGTACATCTATCGTATTGACCACACCATAGCGTCCACGGTCACAGCTGTGGTTGTTTGCTGTGGTAAGGACATCGAAGCCTGCTTCTTTCAGCGCCGAGCCTAGGGAAGAGGGAGAGGAGAACATGGGGTAGCCACGATAGGGTGTACCTCCAAATGTCGTTTCCAGATTGGCAAGGGCAAGATCGGCTCGCTCAATCATTGGACGAACCAGCTCGAAGGAAGGGGTGAAGTCATAATTACCACGACCCCGATCTGCAGCCTTTATCTGTGGCCCATGTGTCATTATGTCTCCAGCGAAGACCAGCCGTAGGGTATCGGCCTTTGCCTCCTCTTGGGGTGTGACGATACTTGCCCCCTCGGTCTTCTTCCCTTGCTTGCATGAGGGGAGGAGGCCGAGGACAATAGTGAGTAGGATGATACCTTTAATAAAGACCTGCCGATACATCTGACTGCTTAAATTCGATTGGATGCAAAGATACTTAGAATAAGCTAAGTGGGTTCAGCCTAGTACCTTTGGTTATCGTTGTTCACTCGGTCACCTTGTAGACGAGGCGATGTATCTCACCCCGTATCTGCTCGTAGCTGGAGCTATCCATCGCTCTATTAGATAGGAGATGGAGCTCCACCCAAGGAAGGTCTTCGCCGTAGGGTGGCTGTTTGTAGGCGAAGGGTAGGGGATGTAGTCCATGCCTTGCATAGAAAGCGAGTCGCCGCTCTGCCATTGGTGTATAGCCCGCAGGCTCACACTCCAGCACGACGGGATACTCATCATCGTACTTATAGCTTAGCATCTCGAGGACCTTCGAACCTAGCCCCTGACCACGATGACTTGGGTCAATGACAAGATACTCGAAGTAATGAGCTGAGGGCAACTCCCACCCGACAGCAAAGCCAATAGGTATAGTATCTAGGGTGATGAGCCAAGTGATATGCTCCCATGGTTCTGTACCGAAGAGTTCACCCCATGGTCTTCGCTCCTCGATGGGGAATGATTCCTCATAAATGAACCGAAGAGATGCGGGTGGCTCGTTTCCCCAGTCAAGGACTTGTAGCTCGAGTGTTGCCATAGCAGGTTAAGAGTATTTGCGGGGATAGCGAAGGAGAATAGCGAGCAGGGCCATCGCTCCCATGATGAAGGTATAATAAAGGTGGGGGATGATTTCGATGGGAGAGAGTCCTGTGAGACTCGAGGCCAGAAGTAGCTGTGCGCCGTAAGGAATGACCCCTTGAATGAAGCAGGAGAAGGTGTCTAAGATGCTGGCGGATTTCCGAGGATCGATCTTATATTGCTCCGTGATCTCTTGTGCCACCTTGCCCGTGGTGAGGATGGCGATTGTGTTATTTGCTGTGCAGAGATTAGCTAGCGAGACAAGTGCTGCTATGGTTAGCTCTGCTCCACGCTTACCGCTGATGTGGCGAGTGAGTCGAGAGAGGAGGTAGTCAATACCTCCGTTGTAGCGGATGAGCTCCAGCATGCCTCCGGCTAGGAGCGTAACCGTTATCAGTTCGCCCATCCCACCAATTCCTTCCCCGAGAGAGGATACCCAGTCCCAGATCGAAATCCCCCCGACACATAAGACCAGGATACCACACGAGACGATCCCGATAGCTAGCACAAGCAAGACATTTACTCCCCCGATGGCCGCAATAAGCACAAGGAAGTAAGGGATGATAAGCCATGGAGACTGCTCCGATACATGTGGCTTGGCTGGTAGATCTAACCCTTGGAAAAGGTAGATGGAGAGAGCAATAAGTGCAGCCGGGAATACGATGCAGAAGTTCACACGAAACTTATCCCTCATGCCACAGCCTTGTGTCCGAGTGGCTGCAATCGTTGTGTCAGAGATAAACGAGAGGTTGTCCCCGAAGAAGGCACCGCTCGCAACGATGGCGACCACATGGGCATGTGAGAGCCCGAGGTTCCCAGCTAGCCCTAGAGCGATAGAGACGAGGGCAACAATTGTCCCGACACTTGTCCCGATGGAGAGGGATATGAAGCATGAGGCGAGAAACAGACCTGGCAAGAGAAGGGATGGTGGTAGGACGCTAAGGATGACATCTACTGTTGCATCTACCGCTCCGACACTCCTTGCCCCACCAGCGAATGCACCAGCCAGAATGAAAATCCATATCATCAGTAGGATATTCGTGTCTGCCGCTCCTCGAGAGAACTGTAGGACCCTGTCCTCGAGCTTCAACCCTCGTGTAATGGCTAGGGCATAGCCAGATGCTACAAGGAATGCCACCGCAATGGGCATCTTGTAGAAGTCCCCTGATGCAACGGAGGCTACAAGGTACACGAGGAGGAAGACGAGAAGAGGCGTCAAGCCAATCCAACTAGGACGCTTAGAGGTAGAGGTCTCTTGCATAAGCTAAGCCGAAAAGGTCAATAATTCAGAAGAAAGCAACCTACTACCTCGCTCTGCTGGAGGTAGTGACACAAAGGTACTTAAACTCCTCTACTATTAGTGGTAGATATATAGGCGCTATCTCTTTCTCCTCCTAGTTGGGGCATGAATGCTTCTTCCTTATAATAGTTTTTCTACCTGCCTATACCTTTCCTCCCTGCTCCTAAGGGGCGTGTACATGCAGTTTGATGCACCTTGGATCACTTTCTGAAAACTTCCCTACTGAAAGGGATTTAAAGGGGGTGATGACGAGTTACCATAAGTCGTTGTAACGAGTTACTATAACTCTCTTTGGCGAGTTACCATAAGTCTCTCAAACGAGTTACCACAACTCATTATGGCGAGTTATGGTAACTCGTTGAGGAGAGATTTTATACTTTGCGTAAATGTTTAATTCATAGTTTCTTATGTGGATTGTTTGTTCGGGCGCTTGGGAGGCTTCGGCTTGCTCCCTCAAGCGTGTGAGGAGGGTAGGGGAATAAAGCCCACAGAATGAGGTGGTGAGCTATGCGCTTAGGGTATAATTACCTATCTTTGTGAGGTTGATTAATCTGCGATGGATATAGTACGTGCCGAAGACTATCATGTGTCAGTCCTACTTCAGGAGTGTCTGGAGGGGATGCGCCTTAGTGCAAGTGGAGTTTATGTAGACGTGACCTTTGGAGGGGGAGGGCATTCCCGTGCTATCCTAAGTCACCTCACTGATGGGGGACACCTCTATTCCTTTGACCAAGATCCGGATGCTGCCCTCAGAGCAGAGGAGCAAGAGCAATTCACCTTTATAGCAAGTAACTTCCGCCATCTGTCTCGCTTCATGGATTATTATGACCAGATAGGTAAGGTCGATGCTGTGCTGGCAGATCTCGGTGTGTCATCTCATCACTTCGACGACTTGGAGCGTGGCTTTAGCTTCCGAGCTGAGACACCCCTGCTGGATATGCGTATGAACAATCGTGAAGGGCGATCGGCACGAGACCTGCTCAATGAGTATGGGGAGGAGCAACTCGCTGATATACTCTATCGCTATGGAGAGTTACGACAGAGTAGGCGTCTAGCACAGCTCATTGTAAAGGCACGTAGCACGAAGACCTTCGCTACGGTGGGTGACCTCATCTCAGCCGTTCGACCTGCTGTACGTCCCGACCAAGAGAAGAAGCAGCTCTCTTGCATCTTTCAAGCACTGCGCATCGAGGTCAATGAGGAATTGATGGCTCTCGAGGAGCTGTTGGAAGGAGTAAAGGCCGTTTTACGCCCAGGGGGCCGACTGGTGGTGATGACTTATCATTCTCTTGAGGATCGGATAGTGAAGAACTTCCTCAAGGGGAGCGATGATACTTCCTCAAGGGAGGCACAGATCTATGGCTCTGAGCGCTCACCATGGCGTATGATTACACGTAAACCCATCACACCAAGCGCCGAGGAATTAGCATGTAATCCCCGCTCACGTAGTGCCAAGCTACGTATCGCTGAGCTTATATAACCTCTTTACAAGGATCAATGAATTTACCAGAGCAAGATGCCGAGCTAAAGGAGCCTCATCTGTGGGAGGAGACTGAGCGGACGAACCCTGCAACTCATTCAGCTGAGACGAAGGAATATGACGAGGATTTCTTCGAGGGCTGGGAAGAGAACATCTGGGCGTCACCATGGCTTCGCCGTAATGGGCTCTTCATTTGTTTTATTACTCTTTGCGGACTGATTTGTATCGGTTGGCCTTATATCTACATGATGAATGTCCGAGAGATTACGGCCCTAGAGCAGAAACTTAAAGACATTCGCTACAAAGCTCTTTTCATATCTGCCGAGCGGATTGAGTATGAGCGTATCAATAACATCACCGAGCGTGTCAAGGAGCATGGTCTGCAACTCGTCCCAGCCTCCCAGCCTCCCTATTTGCTTCTCGATACGGGGCAATGCGGGCGTCCTTCACCCCAAGATTTACCAGAGGCTAACCGCTAAGTACTGCTTATGAAGAAGTGGCTAAGGAACATAGGTGTACTGCTCAAAGGCTTGATCTTTAAGGGAAGTCGTGGGGCAGAGTGGAAGCGGCTTACGAAAGATCGCTATCCATACCTCATTGCACTTTTTTGCCTCGTGATGCTTGGGGTAATGGTGCGTATCGTATTCTTCATCTTCAGTGCAGATGGAGCACAGTACCGCAAGATGGCAGAGGGGATCAATCCCCCAAGGCAGATTACCGAGGCTCCACTAAGAGGAACAATACATGATCGTGAGGGTAATCCAGTGGCTATTACCTCTCCTTTCTATCGGCTGTACTTAGACTTCGGGGCTGGTGCCCTCGCTCCACTTCGAGAGCCTCTACCACCCAAGGGGCAGACAGCAAAGGACTCTCTTCGTAGGGCTAGAGTGCTTGAGCTAAGGCGTGAGTATGATGAGGGGATAAATCGACTAGCTCAGGTCATTGATAGTACGTACAACCTAGCACAGCACGGACTTACTAGGGCAAGTCTTAAGGAACATTGGCGCAAGGGATTCGAGAGGAAGGATAGGCATTGTGCTGTCGTTAATCTGGATGTCTCGTATATGCAGCTGAAGAATATTCAGGCAACAGCACCATTTGCACCTATTCTCCTACCGAGAGGGAAAGTGAAGAAAAGCCTATTCAGCAAACTTCTATTCACGGAGAGTCGTACCAAGCGAATATATCCTTTTGGCTCCCTTGCTTATCGTACGATTGGACAGCTCTATTCAGTAGCCGGTAAGGATGGACTCACAGATGGACGTAGTGGGATAGAGAAGAGCTATAATAGCCATCTCCGTGGAGAGATGGGGAGGGGGGTACTCTTTTATAACGCTGGTCGCTACGAGCGAATAATCACACAGCCAGCTGTGGATGGCGCAAGCGTCTATACGACGATTGATATGAACATCCAGAGCATCGTAGAGCGTAACCTGAGGGAGCAACTCGGCAAGCTCGAGGCAGAGAGTGGTACGGTTGTACTCATGGAGGTCGCTACGGGTAAGGTGGTAGCAATCTCAAACCTGCAACGCATGCGCTCGGGGGACTATGGTGAGACTACGAATATGGCTGTCTCTGACCTTAGCGAGCCTGGCTCTACGTTCAAGGTTGCCTCGATGATGGTTGCCCTCGATGATGGCGTCATTCATCCTAATGATACGGTTGATGTAGGTAATGGACTCTGGAAGGTAGGTGGCTCGACAGTGAGAGACCATAATGCTCACCACGGAGGCTACGGTAGGCTCTCCGCAGCACAGACCATAGTGAACTCGAGTAATGTAGGGGTTGCTAAGATTATCTATAAGGGCTATGCTAATCGTCCCGATGACTACGTACAGAAGATACGTGACCTAGGGTTTGGGACAGATCTCAAGCTGGAGATCGATGGCTATGCACGGGCACGAGTGCGCAAACGCTCTGATAACCCTGATCGCTGGTCTGCTACGACTCTGCCCTGGATGTCCTATGGCTATGAGACACAGATTCCACCAATCTATACACTGGCGTTCTTCAATGCTATTGCCAATGGAGGGCGGTACATGCGTCCCTTTTTTGTCACAGAGATACGGCGAAGAGATGCCGTAGTGGCGACCTTCTCTCCAACGGTCGTTAAGGAGCAGATCTGTAAGCCCGAGACACTCCGAGAAGTGCAGGAGATGCTCCGGAGGGTCGTGACGGAAGGGACGGGGAAGAAAGCTCGTTCGTCGTTCGTTGCTATCAGTGGTAAGAGTGGTACGGCACAGCTAGCCTCTGGGAAAGGAGGCTATAGGGACTCTACGGGGCATGTACGCCATCAGGTATCCTTCTGTGCTTACTTCCCCTCCGAAGCTCCTAAGTACTCTTGCATAGCTGTAATCCGTAAGCCTTCGAGTCAATATAGCGCGGGTGGTGGGGTAATGGCTGCGCCTATTATCCGTAGGATTGCCGAGAGTCTGCTGGCACTGGAGGCTCCTATTCCTTTAGACTCGCTCCCTACGTCTCGCTCCCGCTCTGCCTACGCTCGACATATCTCCTCGGGGAAGGCTACGACACTTGTCTCTCTGCTCTCTCAGATGGGCCTCCCTGTACCGCAGGTTACCAAGCAGATGGGGGAATACATCCAGATTGATACTGCCATGCATGTGCGATCCTACACACAGACATCGGGAAGGGTACCTACCGTCGTAGGGATGAGTGCCATGGATGCCTGCTTCCTCCTTCGTAAGATGGGCTATGTGCCACGTCTAGTAGGACAAGGGAGTGTGCAGGCTCAGTCTGTCCCCTCTGGTAGCCTAGCTCGTGCCGGTACGGTGGTTGTACTCCAGCTCGGCATGTCTTATTAGGTTGATGGTTTCATTTTAGGTTTATCTGACGGCTTCATGGTCGTCCTATGTAAGAAGCCCCATACAGCTCGTTGCTGTATGGGGCTTCTTGTTTTGGTAAGAGTGCTAAACAGTATCCTAGTGCGATGTGCCTAGCCTCGTGGGTAATGTGTGTGACTAAAACTCTGCGTTGCGAGGGGTACGTGGGAAGGGAATTACATCACGGATATTGGTCATACCTGTGACGAAGAGCAAGAGACGCTCAAAGCCCAATCCGAAGCCCGAGTGTGGAGCCGTACCGTAGCGACGTGAGTCGAGGTACCACCAGATGTCCTTCTCGGGTACCCCCATCTCACTAGCACGTTTCATAAGCTTCTCTAGGTCAGCTTCACGCTCTGATCCACCGATGATCTCCCCAATCTTTGGGAAGAGGACATCCATGCCTCGTACGGTCTTGCCATCGTCGTTGAGCTTCATGTAGAAGCTCTTGATTTCCTTAGGGTAGTCGGTAACGATGACTGGACGCTGGAAGTGCTCCTCTACGAGGTAACGCTCGTGTTCGCTTGCTAGGTCTGCCCCCCAGTATATGGGGAACTCAAACTTTCGACCACCCTTGATGGCTGCCTCGAGGATCTCTATACCCTCGGTATAGGTCATGCGCTTGAAGGGCTTCTCTAGTACAAAGCGTAGGCGACTGATGAGTTCACTGTCGAAGTGCTCAGCCAGGAAGGTTAGGTCATCCATACAGTGGTCGAGTGCCCACTGGACGCAGTACTTGATGAAGTCCTCCGCTAGGTCCATGTTCTCATCGATCTCTAGGAAGGCTACCTCAGGCTCTATCATCCAGAACTCTGCTAGGTGACGAGGGGTGTTTGAGTTCTCGGCACGGAAGGTCGGCCCGAAGGTGTATATCCCTCCTAGGGCAAGAGCTGCCATCTCTCCCTCGAGCTGACCCGAGACGGTCAGTGAGGTATGCCTAGCGAAGAAGTCCTCCCGATAGTCTACTGCCCCATCCTCGGTACGTGGTAGATTATCGAGGTCGAGGGTAGTTACTTGGAACATCTGCCCTGCACCCTCAGCATCGCTAGCTGTGATTAATGGTGTGTGGACGTAGAAGTACCCACGCTCATGGAAGAACGTATGGATGGCCATGGCCATATGGTGGCGCATCCTATAGATTGCACTGAAGGTATTCGTTCGGGGACGAAGGTGGGCAATCTCCCGAAGGAACTCTAGGGAGTGTCCCTTCTTCTGTAGTGGGTAGGTGGCAGGGTCAGCTGTACCTAGCACTTCGATCTCGTGGGCTTGTAGCTCTACGCTTTGTCCCTGCCCTTGGGAGGCAACGAGCATCCCTGTCACGCTCAGACTCGCACCTGTTGTGACCTTGGCGAGAAGCTCACTATCGAACTTCTCGAGATCGACTACGATCTGTAGGTTGTGAATGATCGAGCCGTCATTTAGGGCAATGAAGCTAACGGCTTTGTTTCCACGTTTGGTGCGTACCCAGCCCTTGACAAGCACAGTCTGCCCGACTAGCTCACCACGGAGGAGCTCGATGATTCTTGTTCGTCTCATAATATAATGTATGGTGTGTATGGATGGGTTATTCAAATGCGCCCATGCGGAGGTTATTCACCTCCTGCTCGGTGAGGTAACGCCAGCGTCCACGCCCGAGGTTCTTCTTCGTTAAGCCAGCGAAGTACACACGGTCGAGTTTATGCACACGATAGCCTAGATGCTCGAAGATACGGCGGACGATACGGTTACGCCCAGAGTGGATTTCGATACCGACCTGACTTAGGTCCTCTTCATTTACATAGCTGATGGCATCGGCATGTATCTCTCCGTCCTCGAGCTCAATCCCCTCAGCGATACGCTGCATGTCCTCTATGGCTACAGGTTTATCGAGCCATACATGATAGATTTTCTTCTTCATGTAGGAGGGGTGAGTGAGCTTGCTAGAGAGGTCTCCATCGTTGGTGATGAGGATGACCCCTGTGGTGTTGCGGTCTAGTCGGCCTACGGGATAGATACGTTCATCACAAGCCCCCTTGACAAGGTCCATGACCGTCTTACGGCACTCTGGGTCATCGGAAGTAGTGACGCAGTTCTTCGGCTTGTTGAGTAGGATATATATCTTGCTCTGGGTCGATACACGTTGCCCCTTGTAGACCACTTCGTCGAGGCGAGTGACCCGAGAGCCCAGCTCTGTGACGACCTGACCATTGACTGTGACTTCTCCTGCAGCGATGAGCTGATCAGCCTCTCTTCGGGAGCAAACCCCAGCGTTGGCCAGGAACTTATTAAGACGAAGGTCTTGTGATGGATCTACCACTTCCTCGTACTTCACAGGAGGGGGAGGGGTGAATGCATGTTGCTTTTTGCCCTTAGCCTTCTTTATGCCCTTGCCAGCCTTCTTGGCCTTCTTTGCTCCAGGCTGAGCATAGCCTTGCCCAGGCTGTGTGCGCTCGGTTCGGTTGTACTGATAGCTATAGTTCCCACTTGATCGCTCTGCTTGGTAGCGTTCATCGTAGAGGGAGCGTTCGCTGGAGGGATTGTGTCCTCGGTAATTAGACGTGTGGCTGTCGTAGGTTTGATCAGGTCGTAGCCCACGTGAAGAGCCGTAGTTGGGTGCGGGTGCATCTTCGTCAGAGACGATGTACACACGCTTACGTCGAGAGTGGGGAGCTGCGCTATGCGAAGTAGCTTGCACCCCATCGGTAGACGCGGTAGGGATGCGACGTGTGCGTACGCGACGAACGGCTCTGTCCTCTGACGTTTGCTCTTGCTGGGGAAGAAACTCTTTGTCTTCTGCCATGTTCTGGGTCTGTATTAAATACGTACTAAAGATTGAGTGTTGAGGACAACCTCACGGTTCCCCTCTGGCCTATGGCGTCAGCCTGCAGTGGCACTCTTGGCTTACCCTCTGGGATTTCCATCTAGGAGTGTCATGGCGTGTACAGACATACCGCTTTTTAGCTTAGGCAAAGATATGAATAATCTTTATATCGTTTATATAGAGGGAAATCCAAAGGGTGAAGTATAGGGGGGCTTTGCAGGTGAAAGGGGGTGTTTGAGGGGATGCGTTATCCTCGCTCCTAGATGGGCATGGTGGGTCTGCTCAGGAACCCATGCATGGGTTCGCCTTGGAATGCATGCATGGGTTTCCAAGCAGACCCATGCATGGGTTTGGAGCGAAACCCACGGGTGGGTTGCTCTGCCAGGTCTTTATCCGTCGAAATAGAGTTGCTTCGGTCGGTAGATGGCAAGAGTTAGGTAGAAGTTCGGTAGAGAGCGAGTAGAGGGTGAGGTAAGGTGCATAGAAATAGGCGTTTGGAGGGTGAAGGATATTTGCGTACCTTTGCACCCGATATTTTTAACTCTCACAAATAGAAAGAGAAATGAATAACTACGAAACCGTTTTCATTCTTACTCCCGATTTATCTGAAGCTCAGGTAAAGGAAGCGGTCGCAAAGTTCGTTGATGTACTCCAGAGCGAAGGCGCTGAGATCGTGAACGAAGAGAACTGGGGGCTCAAGAAGCTCGCCTATTCGATAGCTAAGAAGTCGACAGGCTACTATCAGTTCCTCGAGTTCAAGGCACAGCCCGAGACAATCGCTACGCTGGAAACACAGTTCCGCCGTGACGAGTCTGTGCTGCGCTTCTTGACGTTCCGTCAGGACAAGTTCGCACACGCTTACGCAGAGAAGAGAAGAAGCCGCAAGGCGTAACCCACAAAAGACTAGCACAAACAATGGCTGCATCAACAGAAGTACGCTACCTCACACCTCTGACGGTAGATAGTAAAAAGAAGAAGTACTGCCGCTTCAAGAAGACTGGCATCAAGTATATCGACTACAAGGATCCTGAGTTCCTCAAGCGTTTCCTCAACGAGCAGGGTAAGATCCTTCCACGTCGCATCACGGGTACAAGCCTGAAGTTTCAGCGTCGTGTGGCACAGGCTGTAAAGCGTGCTCGCCACCTAGCTCTGCTACCCTACGTGACCGACAACATGGCTAAGTAGTTCGTAAGACTACCTTAGACAATAGTTAAAGAATAAACCTAGAGGAGACAGAATACAATGGAAGTTATTTTGAAAGAAGACGTAGTCGGACTCGGCTACAAGGACGATATCGTCACAGTAAAGAACGGCTACGGTCGCAACTTTCTAATCCCCACAGGTAAGGCTATCATCGCTACAGAAGCTGCGAAGAAGATCCTTGCCGAGAACCTCCGTCAGCGTGCTCATAAGATCGCTGCCATTAAGAAGGAAGCAGAGGAACGCTCGAAGAAGTACGAGGGTGTCCGCCTCTCCATCACAGCCCACACCAACGTGGCTACAGGCAGTCTCTATGGATCCGTTACAGGAGCTGAGATCGCTGCTGAGCTAGCTAAGCTAGGGCTAGAGACCGAGCGTAAGCACATCTTCATCAAGACGATCAAGGAGGTAGGTAACTATATCGCTACGATTCGTCTGCACAAGGAGGTGGCTATCGAGATCCCCGTAGAGGTGCTCTCCGATGCTCCTAAGGCTGAGAAGAAGGCTGAAGAACCTAAGGTTGCAGAAGAACCAAAGGCAGAAGAAGCTACCGAAGCAGAAGCAAACTAAGACGAGCATTTGCTCGTGCAAATTAGGTGAATAGTGCGGGGACACTGGAGGCCATGTTACCTCACAGTGTCCCCGCTTCACTATATCCCCCTTACGAGGACGACCTATTTAAATAGATACAGACTAAAATGTCGATCATATCATCCCTACAGCAGTCGCTGAGCACAGCCGTAGAGACGCTCTACGGACAACAGGTAGAGCTTAGCAAGCTACAGCTACAGAAGACCCGAGCAGAGTTTGAGGGGCAATGGACGCTCGTTACCTTCCCTTTGCTCAAGATCTCACGTAAGAGTCCCGAGGCTACTGCTGATGAGCTAGGGGCATACCTCTTGGAGCACTCCCCTTTGGTCACAGGGATACAAGTTGTCAAGGGGTTTCTTAACCTTACGATTGCCCCCTCAGCGTGGCTTGAGGAGTTCAATAGTATCCGATTAGACGAAGACTTTGGTCATCAGCGAGCAAAGGATGATGCACCCTTCGTTATGGTTGAGTATTCCTCTCCCAACACCAACAAGCCTCTACACCTAGGCCATGTGCGTAATAATCTGCTGGGATATAGTATCTCGAAGATCCTTGAGGCAACAGGTAACAAGGTCTTCAAGACCAACATAGTCAACGACCGAGGCATCCATATCTGCAAGTCAATGCTTGCTTGGATGCGTTGGGGGAATGGTGCTACGCCCGAGAGCACGGGTAAGAAGGGTGATCATCTAATTGGAGACTTTTACGTCCTCTTCGATAAGCATTATAAAGCAGAGGTCGCAGCCCTGATGTCTCAAGAGGGCAAGACGAAGGAGGAGGCTGAAGCAGCCTCACCTCTCATGGCAGAGGCTCGTGCATTACTGCGCCGATGGGAAGAGGGGGATGCAGAGGTTGTGGCCCTATGGCGTATGATGAACTCTTGGGTCTACGCTGGCTTCGATGAGACCTACAAGCGTATGGGGGTAAGCTTTGATGAGATTTACTATGAGTCTGAGACCTATTTGCTGGGTAAGCAAGAGGTACTTCGCGGACTGAAAGAAGGAAAGTTTGTCCAAGATCCAGATGGCTCTGTGTGGGCAGACTTTACTGCAGAAGGACTAGACCGTAAGATACTCCTTCGCTCAGATGGTACTTCTGTCTATATCACGCAGGATATTGGTACAGCAAAGATGCGCTTTGACAAGTATCCTATTGATAAGATGGTCTACGTCGTCGGGAACGAGCAGGAGTACCACTTCAAGGTTCTCTCACTCCTACTCGATCGTCTAGGCTATGCTTTCGGTAAGGGACTTGTCCACTTTAGCTATGGGATGGTAGAGCTACCCAATGGGAAGATGAAGAGCCGTGAGGGTACAGTAGTAGATGCTGATGACCTGATGGATGAGATGACTGAGACCGCTTTACAGATTGCCCATGAGCAAGGTAAGGCTAAAGATATGTCACCCAAGGAGGCACATGAGGTCGCTCGCCGTGTCGGACTAGGGTCTCTGAAATACTTCATCCTAAAGGTAGACCCCAAGAAGAATATGATCTTCAATCCAGAGGAAAGTATTGACTTTAATGGGAACACTGGCTCCTTCATCCAGTACACCTATGCTCGTATCCGTAGTGTGCTACGTAGGGCAGAGGAGCAAGGTCTTGTGATCCCTGATCATCTCCCCTCCGATCTAAAGATCTCAGAGAAGGAGGTATCGCTCATTGCCCTCATTGCTGAGTATGCAGAGGTGGTACAAGAGGCAGCTCGTAGCTTTAGCCCTGCTGTGATTGCAAGCTACGTATATGACTTGGTGAAGGAGTATAACCAGTTCTATCATGACTTCTCCATACTACGTGAGGAGGATAGTAGAGTGCAGTCTTTCCGTCTTGCTTTATCCTCCGTGGTAGCACGTACCATTGCCTCAGGCTTCGCTCTATTAGGTATCGAGATGCCTGAGCGTATGTAGGGTATATACATAGTTTTTGTTACCTTTGCGTGCAGGTGCGGAGTATAGTAGCTCCGCCACTCATGCATAAACGTTTCAATGACACTGAGGTTACCGCTCTTTGAGAGCGTCCAGAGATATAGAAAGCCGTATGTCAAGCTCTGCTTGGTAGACGGCTTTTCTCTTTATAAGACCTTGGCTATAAAAGTCCTTCATTATTTCTAAATACAAGCCCAATGCTAGACTACAAGAGTGCAACACTGATCCTCGATGATGGTAGCCGTTTCGAGGGGTATTCCTTTGGCTATGATGCTCCAGTAGCAGGAGAAGTGGTCTTCAATACAGCCATGACTGGCTATACGGAGAGCTTCACTGATCCGAGCTATAGAGGACAGATACTGGTGATGACCTATCCCCTAGTTGGGAACTATGGTGTCCCTTCCCCCAAGCATGATGCAAACGGCATAGCTTACTTCCGAGAGAGCGATGAGATACATCCCCTGGGTATTGTTGTCTCGGACTACTCAGAGGAGCATAGCCACTGGAATGCAGAGTGCTCTCTCGGTGAATGGCTACGTAGAGAGAAAGTCTTTGGGCTAACAGGGATTGATACTCGAGAGCTAGCAAAGACCCTTCGTGAAAAGGGCTCGATGAAGGGGAAGATTGTATTAAACGCTGGAGAGGATATTCCCTTCGATGATCCAAATGCTCGTAATCTCGTTGCAGAGGCTTCACCTAAGGAGATTACCATCTATGGGAATGGTCCAAAGAAGGTCGTACTCGTGGACTGTGGAGCTAAGAATAATATCGTTCGTAACCTGATTCGTCCTGATGTGACGCTCTATCGTGTACCTTGGGACTACGACTTTAACCAAATAGATTTTGATGGCCTGTTCCTGTCCAATGGACCAGGTGATCCCAATATGTGTCAGGTTACAGTGGAGCACATTCGTAAGGCTTTCGAGCGTAAGAAGCCCATCTGCGGTATATGCATGGGGAATCAGCTCCTCGCTGCTGCTGCTGGGGCAAAGGTTACGAAAATGAAGTATGGACATAGAAGTCATAACCAGCCTGTACGGGAGGTGGGTACCAACAGATGCTATATCACGAGTCAGAACCATGGGTATGCCGTAGATACCTCTACTCTAGGTGAGGGCTGGAGAGAGAAGTATGTTAACCTCAATGATGGCACGAATGAAGGTATCTGCCATGAGAGTCTGCCTTTCTTCTCTGCTCAGTTTCACCCAGAGGCATGTAGTGGACCTACCGATACGGTGTTTATCTTCGAGGAGTTTTTAAGTCTCATCTAATCCCCCTTAAATACGACGGATAATGATTGATAAGAATAAGCTACAGAAGGTTCTACTCTTAGGCTCAGGAGCGCTAAAGATAGGTGAGGCTGGGGAGTTTGACTACTCTGGCTCTCAGGCTCTGAAAGCGATGCGAGAGGAGGGGATACGTACGGTACTTGTAAACCCCAATATTGCTACTGTACAGACCTCTGAGGGGATAGCTGATGAGATCTACTTCCTCCCTGTTACTCCTTTCTTTATTGAGAAGGTAATTGAGAAGGAACGACCTCAGGGGATTCTCCTTGCCTTTGGGGGGCAGACCGCCCTAAACTGTGGTGTTGCACTTCATCAGAGTGGTGTGTTAGCTCGGTATGGTGTAGAGGTACTAGGTACACCAGTGGAGGCAATCATGAACACAGAGGATCGAGACCTCTTCGCTCGTAAGCTTGATGAGATAGAGGTTAAGACAATCAAGAGCCATGCCGTAGAGTGTGTAGAGGATGCACGTAGGGCGGCAGCTGAGCTAGGCTACCCCGTGATTATCCGTGCTGCCTACGCTCTGGGGGGGCTAGGTAGTGGTTTTTGTGACGATGAGCAAGAGTTGGATGAGCTCTGCAGTAAAGCCTTCTCGTTTTCTCCCCAAGTACTGGTAGAGAAGAGCCTCAAGGGATGGAAGGAAGTGGAGTATGAAGTTGTACGAGACTGCTATGATAATTGTATTACAGTCTGTAACATGGAGAACTTCGATCCCCTTGGTATCCATACGGGGGAGAGTATCGTCATCGCCCCTTCACAGACGCTCACTAACAATGAATATCATAAGCTAAGAGAAATAGCTATCCGTATCGTACGCCATATAGGGATTGTAGGGGAGTGCAATGTGCAGTATGCCCTAGACCCTGATAGCGAGGACTACCGAGTTATCGAGGTGAATGCTCGCCTGTCTCGCTCCTCCGCCCTTGCTTCCAAAGCAACGGGTTACCCGCTAGCTTTTGTCGCGGCAAAGCTAGGACTAGGCTATGGTCTCTTTGAACTGAAGAATTCTGTTACCCGTACCACCCCAGCTTTCTTTGAGCCTGCCCTAGACTATGTGGTGTGTAAGATACCTCGCTGGGACTTGGGAAAATTCCATGGGGTATCTCGTGAGCTCGGTAGTAGTATGAAATCCGTAGGGGAGGTCATGGCCATTGGGCGTACCTTTGAGGAAGCCATACAGAAGGGGCTACGCATGATTGGGCAGGGGATGCATGGCTTCGTAGGTAATGCAAGTAAAGAGATTCCAGAGAGTGAGCTAGAGGGTGCGCTTCGTGCCCCTACTGATACCCGTATCTTCGCTATTAGCCAAGCCCTACGAGCAGGCTACACCATAGATCAGATACACGAGCTGACGAAGATTGACCGCTGGTTCCTCGATAAGCTACAGAGCATTGTGCATACTTCGCACTTACTCTATCGTGCTAACCAGGTGACAGAGCTGACGAAGGAGACACTTCTTCGTGCCAAGCGCCAAGGCTTCTCAGACTTTCAGATTGCACGCTTTGTCCTTGGGAAGGAGGGGGTAAAGGTGCAGGACAGGGACTTGCTAGCAGTACGTAGCTATCGTAAGAGCCTTGGTGTCACCCCCGTCGTTAAGCAGATTGACACCCTTGCAGCAGAGTACCCAGCTGAGACCAACTACCTCTATCTGACCTATAGTGGTACAGTGAGCGACATCACCTACGAAGCAGATGGACGCTCTGTTGTCGTCCTTGGCTCTGGTGCCTATCGAATAGGGAGCTCTGTTGAGTTTGACTGGTGTGGAGTGAATGCGCTGCAGACTATCCGGAAGCAGGGGCTACGCTCGGTGATGATTAACTATAACCCCGAGACTGTTAGCACTGACTACGACATTACTGACCGCTTGTATTTCGATGAGCTGACCTTTGAGCGAGTGTTGGATATCCTTGAGCTAGAGACCCCACGTGGTGTTATCCTCTCCACGGGCGGTCAGATACCGAATAACCTTGCTCTAAAGCTCCATGGACAGAATATCCCTATTCTTGGTACTCAGGCTGAGGACATAGACCATGCCGAGGATAGACATAAGTTCTCCGCTATGCTAGATAGTCTGGGCATTGATCAGCCTCGTTGGCAGGAACTCACCTCTCTGTCTGATATTGATAGTTTCATCGAGGAGGTCGGATTCCCTGTGCTGGTGCGTCCTAGCTATGTCCTTTCGGGGGCAGCAATGAATGTTTGCTCCAACCAAGAGGAGCTCTATCGCTTCCTTGAGCTAGCTGCCGATGTGTCAAAGGAGCATCCTGTTGTGGTGAGTCAGTTCATAGAGCATGCTAAGGAGGTAGAGATTGATGCCGTGGCACAGCGCGGAGAGATTATTGCTTATGCCATTAGCGAGCATATCGAGTTCGCCGGTGTGCATTCAGGGGATGCGACTATTCAGTTCCCTGGGCAGAAGCTTTATGTGGAGACGGTACGTAGGATCAAACGTATCAGCCGTCGGATAGCAGAGGCTCTACACATCTCGGGGCCGTTTAATATCCAGTTCCTCGCCAAGGGCAACGAGATTAAGGTCATCGAGTGTAACCTACGTGCCTCGCGTAGCTTTCCTTTCGTGAGCAAGGTGCTGAAGATAAACTTCATCGAGCTAGCTACACGCATCATGCTGGGAGAAGAAGTAGAGAAGCCGAGCAAGAGTGCCTTTGATCTCGACTATGTAGGTATCAAGGCCTCTCAGTTCTCCTTTGCACGCCTTCAGAAGGCTGACCCTGTACTGGGTGTGGATATGATGAGTACTGGAGAAGTTGGATGCCTTGGAGATGACACCAATGAGGCTATTCTCAAGTCTATGCTCTCTGTGGGCTATCGTATCCCAGAGCGCTCCGTCCTACTCTCCACAGGGGGCTACAAGCAGAAGGTAGATATGCTCGATGCCGCTCAGCTGCTTCACCAGAAGGGCTATGTCCTCTATGCTACACAGGGGACACACGATATGCTCGCAGAGAATGGTATCCCCTCCACTTTGGTCTTTTGGCCGACAGACGAAGGGAAGCACCCTCAGGCTCTAGAACTCCTTCACGAAAGGAAGATTGATATGGTGGTGAACATCAATAAAAATCTTACAGCCGGCGAACTGACCAACGGCTACCGTCTGCGTCGTGCAGCTATTGACCTGAATATCCCCCTGCTGACGAATGCTCGCCTAGCCTCAGCTTTCATTACAGCCTTCTGTACACTTCCCCTCGAAGCTCTTCAAATCAAGAGCTGGGCAGAGTACCACTAAGCCTCTCTTATTCCCCTTTGCTCTAGGGGTCGGTTAATCCTTTTTTATCCCCATATCCCCGAGTACTTAATGGAAGTCTCTCAAGCATGGGTGAAAAGTTACCTATGTGTAAGCAGGGAGACTACTACCCTATAATTGGCGAGTTTACCAATGAGATGGGAGCCTAGGGGTGTGTCAGATGGGATGAGTTGAGATTTGCCTGCGCGATTGAGGCTCTAGGGTCGTATCTCTAGGTTATGTAGGGGAGAGGGATGATTACCGTATATAGGGTATCGAGGAAGCATTGAGGGTAGGACATTTGAACTGTTGTTAAGTGTGTGATTATAGTGTCTCGGACATGCAATATACCTCATAATAATTCCTATGGCTACGATATTGGTTGCCTTCGATACCTTAGATGAAGGCTTTGAACGAATTCCTAGTGACCATACTTTGATTCGCCCACCACATGGGCGGGATTTTACTCAAGAGGAGCTAGCAGCGCTCTTGCCTGAGGCTGATGTCCTTTGTTCGGTCTTTGATATCCCCGTTCGGGCAGACCTCATTGCTCGTGGAGGGAAACTCCGCCTCATAGCAAACTATGCAGTAGGGTACAACAATATTGATATTGAGTATGCTCGTAGCCGAGGCATCACGGTGACCAATACCCCACATTCGGTCATTGCGCCGACGGCAGAGCTGGCCATGGCTTTACTGCTCAGCTGCTCTAGGCGGATTGTAGAGCTGGACACGATGATACGTCGCTGTCCTGGTGTGAAGGTTGCCATGGGTAGAACAGATTGTATGGGGCTACCTCTCGCTGAGAAGACCCTTGGGATCGTAGGCTATGGCAATATAGGTGAAGCGGTGGCTATGCGCTGTCGTGCCTTCGGGATGAAGGTTATCTATTACAAACGTCATCGTCTTTCGCCACAGGAAGAAGAGGCGAAAGGTATCACTTATGCCTCCTTGGATGAACTCTTACGCACCTCTGATGTCGTCTCCCTACATACGCCTTACACCCCTGAGACGCACCACCTTATTGGGGAGCGTGAGCTTGCCCTCATGCCTGCACATGCCATCCTCATCAACACGGCACGTGGTGCCGTGGTGGATGAGGAGGCTCTTCTTCGGGCCTTACAGCAAGGCTCTATTGCTGCTGCGGGGCTTGATGTGTTTGAGCATAATGACTGCCCTCTGGTGGAGCTCTCTGCCCTTCCTAATGTTGTGATGACTCCCCATGTGGGGACACAGACCAAGGATGCGCGCCTAAAGATGAACCATGAGATGCTGGAGAATGTCGCTCGCTTCCTAGCGGGGAGGACGGACATTAGCCGTGTCGTATAGGTAATAGATACTATGCGTTACTTATTCCACCTTGTCCTAGGGACTCTTGGTCTGCTTGCTTTACTCTTCTCTAGTTGTAACCGTTCCTCTCAGCCTATGGAATACTTACATCCCAACGATAGTACGACCCTTGTCCACATATACAAGGCACAGCGGTACCTACTCCTACCCATCCAAGAGGAGCAACCCGAGGTCTTGGTACGCCTCCTCGGAGATCGTGCCGAAGATACCTTCCTAGATATACGTTTGGCGGTAGATAGTATTGACTACTACGTACCCTTCCCCTTACCAGAAGGAGAGGAATGTAAGATTGAGATCGTTGGGTTAGGCAAAGAGGCAATCACTTGGCAATCCCTACAGCTCTCTGACAGCTTCGATACCAGCAAGAAGGACTACTATCACCCGAGCTACCACCATACGCCTCCCTACGGATGGATGAATGATCCCAATGGGATGTTTTACAAGGATGGTACGTATCACCTCTACTATCAGTACAATCCCTTTGGATCTAAGTGGGGGAATATGTACTGGGGGCATGCGACGAGTCGTGACCTCATTCACTGGCAGACGCATGAGCCAGCCCTTGCTCGAGATACACTAGGACATATCTTCTCTGGTAGTGCAGTGATTGACCGAATGGGGACAGCTGGCTTCGGGAAAGATGCCATCGTGGCATACTATACCGCTCATCGAAGCCTTGGAGGGAAGCAGTGGCAAGCTCAATGCCTTGCCTACAGCACAGATAATGGTATGACTTATACGAAGTACCAAGGGAATCCCATCCTCACACCCTTTGATAGTGTTGCGGACTTTCGGGATCCTAAGGTCTTTTGGTATGCTCCGAGGGAGGCTTGGTATATGATTGTATCTGCTGATAAGGAGATGCGCTTCTATCGATCTGAGGATCTGAAGAAGTGGGACTACGTCAGTGCCTTCGGTGAAGGCTATGGTGCAAGGCCTAATCAGTTTGAATGTCCCGATTTCTTCGAGTTACCTATGCCCGAGACGGGGGAGCGCAAATGGGTGATGCTGGTGAATATCAACCCCGGTTGTCCCTTCGGAGGTAGTGCTACAGAGTACTTTATTGGGACGTTTGATGGCGAGACTTTCACACCCGACACCAAGCCTGAGGTCGCCCGCTGGCTAGACTTCGGGAAAGACCACTATGCCTTTGTAACCTTCCACGGAGTCAAGGAGAGAATATTGGGGATGCCATGGACGAGTAACTGGCAGTATGCTAATGTTACGCCCTTCAAGCAGAGCCGAGGGATGAATGGTCTACCTCGGGAGCTCTTCCTCTTCTCCTCTGCTGGACGTAGTTACGTGGGTAGCCGACCAGCAAGAGAAGTGACGACTCTACGTAGAGAGCAGATTCTCCAGCCTGACCTTATGCTACGAGATAGTGTCCTTTTCTCTAATCTTATGAAAGACTATGCTGGGGACTTTGAGCTAGAGCTTGAGTTTACGCCTGATCCTGCTGTGGAGCGTGTGGGCTTTACGCTCCTCAATGAAGAGGGGGACAGCCTCCCTGTGTACCTTGACATGAAGCAAGGGCGTGTCGTCATGGATCGTACCCGCAGTGGCATCACAGACTTTGGGGAGAAAGCTACTCCACATGAGCGGGAGAGTGGAGACTGGCGGCAGAGAGAAGGGCTGAACTATCATAATGACTTCGCCCTCTCCACTTGGGCACCTCTTGAGCTCTGTGTGCGTAGAAGCTATCGCCTACGTCTCTTCATTGACCGAAGTCTGGCTGAGTTATTCGTTGAGGATGGCCGCATTGCCATGACCAACCTGATCTTCCCACACAGTCCCTACACATCACTACGCCTCTTCAGCGAAGGGGGCAAGACGAAGGTGACACACTTTCGCCTCTATCACCTTTCCTTGTAACTTAGGTATCTGCTGAATCATGCCTGTTACTCCCTCAGACCCATTAGTCCAGCTACTCACGAAGGGATAAGTATAGCCCTCTGGTGACCTTGCTCGGCTAATGGGTTTGTGTTTTCTCAGTGACCAACCCTTACTCCCCTTTAGACTCAGCATAGAGTTTTCCTCGTAACCTACTTAATCACCTATCATAGGTGGCGGTGTTCACCTATGATAGGTGGAACTCATCGCCTATGATAGGTGATTTGATGGGTTTGAGGGATGACTGCATGAGGATGTAGGGTAGAAGGGCATAAGAATGCCAGGGAAGAGGGGTGGTAGCTAGTAGTGTGAAGGGTGAATCACTTTCAAGGCTGAGGGTATTCAGTTGCCCAAGGTTACTGGGGTAGAGTGCTTTGTGTATCATTCTGCTCTTTCCCCAGAAGTCCCTAGAGAGTTCGTGCTTTTGGTCGCTCTAGTTCTTGCCTGCCCTCTGTCTTCGCTCAGTTATACTGCCGAGGCGGAGGAAGAAAGAGCAAGGGCTTTTTATTAACTTTGTGCCTAGGATGGAGGTTTGTCCCCTTGGGGGTGAGCATTTGTCCTTTATAAGGAAAAAGTAGAACACCCATACAAGATCTATATGGCAGAGGAAGATTTGATTGGATATGATGACGCTGCCTCTGTGGCGTTTATCCGTAACTATATCCCCCAGGAGCTCAAGGAGCTACTGAGTGATGATGATATCGTCTACTTCGTGGACCTGATCTACGACTACTATGAGAGCCGTGGATATATGGACGAGGATGACCAAGATAGTGAAGAGGCGATTGAGGTAGACGAGGATGAACTCGTCGAGTATGTCGTCAAGAACGCAAAGAAGGATGGTGTCGGGAAGTTTGAGCCTGACCAAATCCGATTCATCGTGCAGGGTGAACTAGAGTACTGCGATAGCATCAACCTCTTTGACTAGCTGATCTCGAGTGGGAAAGAACAAGCTGGCGAAGTTCGCCGAGATGGAGACCTTCCCCCACGTCTTCCAGTATCCGTTTGCTCGGCTACAGGTGGAGGCGTTCCCCTTGAAAGGGAGATGGCGAGAGGCGTTTTTCGGGAATGATCATCCTATTGTCCTAGAGCTGGGCTGCGGGAAAGGTGAGTACACCGTGGGGCTGGGAGAGCTATATCCTGAGAAGAACTTCATCGGTATCGACGTCAAGGGGGCACGCATCTGGACGGGAGCGAAAGCCTCACATGAGGCAGGGATGAAGAATGTCGCCTTCCTAAGGGGAGAGATAGAGGCTCTAACGAGTTTCTTTGCAGAGGGAGAGATCGATGAAATATGGATTACCTTCCCAGATCCACAGATGAAGAAGGTGACGAAGCGTCTGACCTCCTCTCGCTTTATTCAGCGTTACCTCGGGGTGCTTCGTGAGGGTGGGCGTATCCACCTCAAGACAGATAGCCCATTTCTCTACACCTACACCAAAGCGTTTGTTACACTAAATCATCAGACGGTGATTACCGATACGGCCGATCTATACGATGGGGCATTTGAGGACAAGATACTTGGCATACGTACCTACTACGAACGCCAGTGGCTTAGCCGAGGCCTCACAATCAAGTATCTTGCCTTCGTCCCTCATCTGCCTGAGGGGGGATTTGTAGAGCCTGATATAGAGATTGAGCCCGATAGCTACCGTAGCTTCAGTAGATCCCGCAGAGTACAATAGTTATGTCCATCACACTATATCCTAAGCTCATCCTAGAGGCTTTGGCGAAGGTTCGCTACCCGGGGACGGGACAGAACCTCGTAGAGGCCGGTATGGTAGAGGATGATATACGTATCGAGGGGATGAAGGTCAGCTTCTCCCTAATCTTTGATAAGCCGAACTCCCCCTTCATTAAGTCTGTTGTACGTGCTGCTGAGACAGCCATACAGACGTATATATCTAAGGAGGTAGACATCGTAGGTAATATCCGTGTCAAGGTGCCAGAGGTCGTGCCTACTGAGGCTCTCCCACTACTACCTAAGGTAAAGAATACCCTGGCAATCTTCTCTGGAAAGGGTGGGGTAGGCAAGAGCACTGTCTCGGCTAACCTCGCGGTAGCTCTAGCAAAGGAGGGATATAAGGTCGGGCTACTTGATGCGGATATTTTTGGCCCGTCACAGCCGAAGATGTTTGGCTGTGAGGATGCTCGCCCCGTCCTAGAGGAAGTAGAGGGGAGAGAACTCATTGCCCCAGTAGAGAAGTATGGTATCCGCTTGCTCTCCATTGGGTTCTTTGTCAATAAGGAAAGTCCCGTACTATGGCGAGGGAGTATGGCCTCCAACGCACTTAAGCAACTCCTTACGGAGACCAACTGGGGGGAGCTGGACTTCCTGCTTATTGACCTACCTCCTGGTACAAGTGATATCCACCTCACCCTAGTACAGACGCTTGGCCTCACGGGCTCCATCATTGTGACTACCCCGCAACAAGTGGCCCTTGCAGACGCTATCAAGGGGGTAGGTATGTTCTTAGACGAACATGTACAAGTGCCTATCCTTGGTCTGGTAGAGAATATGGCCTGGTTCACACCTGCCGAGCTACCCCAAAACAAGTACTATATCTTCGGTCGTGATGGAGGAAAGGCTCTGGCTGAGGAGTTAGATATTCCCCTTCTAGGGCAGATACCGCTCATCCAGAGTATATGTACCTCTGGTGACGAGGGCTGTCCAATAGCGACGGAGCAGGATAGCCTGATGGGTATCTACTTTCGTACGCTTGCTCGGAACGTCGTCGAGCAGGTAGAGCGACGTAACGCAGAGCTCGCCCCAACAACGAAGGTTGAGCTACAGAAATAAGTAAGCAGAGCAGTGGGGCGATCTGTCGCGCCCTCTCTCCTAGAGGGTGAGGAACGTCCGGGCAACAAAGAGCACCATACTTCCTAACGGGAAGTCATCCGTGAGGGTGAAGTAGCGTAACAGAGAATGACCGCCCTACGTCGTGTGGGGTAAGGGTGAAAAGGTGGGGTAAGAGCCCACCGAGCCTGCAGTGATGTAGACTGCCGTACGCCTTATGGGTTGCAAGATCATGTAAACCGACGCTATGAGGGTTGCTCGCTCCAGTCGGAGGGTAGATCGCACCGAGGTAGGTGGTGACACCTATCCCAGATAAATGACAGATACTCCACGAGGTCGCTCGGGGAGGACAGAACCCGGCTTATAGCCTCACTGCCCTTGCTTGCTCTCTTCTTTTGGATATAAGAATCTCCTCGTTTTTGATACAAGAACTCACTTGCAGATTATGGCTTCGCTTCTGAGAAAAGCCGAGACGCTCTACCTGCGTCTCTACCGCTTCATCACGCTCGATATGTGGTTACTGAGCCGAGATCGGCTGAGCCTACCTCTACGCTTCCTAGTAGCCACGCTGCGTGTGCTCTACATGACGGTGTCGGCATATCTGAAGGAGGGGATCGGGATGCTAGCCAGTTCACTCTCCTATAGCACAGTGCTCTCAATCGTCCCAATGCTAGCAGTCATCGTAGGCATAGCGAAGGGCTTCGGTTTACAGAACGATGTACGGATAGCACTCAATAATGCCTTGCCTGGGCATCAAGTAGAGTTGGACAAGACCTTTGCCTACGTCGAGAACTATCTACAGCAGGTACAGGGAGGACTCTTCATCGGTGTCGGTTTAGCCTTGCTCTTCTACACCGTGTTAATGCTGATCTCCACGATTGAGGATGCCTTTAACCGCCTATGGCAAGCACCTCATGCTCGCCCTTGGACAAGGCGAATCATCAACTACCTAGGGGCATTTGTTCTCTTCCCCCTCCTGCTCACTATCTCAAGTGGTACGACCCTCTTCCTCTCAACGCTGAACCATACCTACCTCAGCGAGCTAAAGATCATCTCCACCCTCACGAGTGAGATCCTAGGGCTTCTTCCCTATGTACTCATTATCTTCACCTTCACGGTTATCTACCTCTTGATCCCCAACGTTCGGGTGCGCTTCGTCCCAGCCCTTATTGCAGGTATTGTAGCAGGGCTCTCCTTCCAAGCCTTCCAAGCCCTCTATATCAACGGTGTGCTATGGATCTCAAGGTATAATGCCATTTATGGTAGCTTCGCTGCTGTACCCTTAGCCTTACTCTGGATACAGCTCTCATGGATTATTGTCCTACTTGGTGCCCAGATCTCCTATGCCATACAGCATGTGTGGCATCTGAACTCTCCCCCAACGTCTGTGCGACTCTCTCGTAGATACATGGATGTGATCCTTGTAGTGGTTACAGCTAGGATTGTCCAGCAGTTTGTTTCTGATAGTGGGGTACCCTATCGTGCAGAGACCTTGGCCAGGGACTGTGACCTCCCTCTGAGACAGACTCAGGAGGCCCTTGCTCAGTTACTCGCAATGGGTATCATAGTAGAGGTCAGCTATGGAAAGGAAGAGGTAGAAGGTGGATACTATCATCCTAATGTTGCTCCCGAGAAACTCACCCTATCTTACCTGCTGAATGCCATTGATCGCCTAGGGAGTGAGGCTATCCCATTGCACCTGGAGGGCATACATCAACAGGCATGGGTCGTCCGATCACATGCCTATGAGGCGCTCTTTCACTCTGCACAAGATACTCTACTAAGAGACCTAAAGTAAGGTTAGGTCGTAGAGCTAAGATTGCTTATGAAGATTCTAATCAAGATATTCTTTATTTTCTTCTTCTACTCGCTAGGAGAATGTATTGCCCACCTCACGGGAGACTACGTGCCAGGTAGCGTCATTGGTATGGTGCTTCTTTTCGTAGCACTACAGACCAAGCTGATTAAAGAAGAGCAGGTAGACGCTCCAGCGAAAGCCTTGACTGATAATATGGGGCTTTTCTTCATCCCAGCTGGGGTTGGACTCATGGCTCAGATGGATGTGGTGCTGGCCAACTGGTGGGTGATCCTCGTTGCAGTCGCCGTAAGCTCTGTGCTAGTCATAGCCTCGGTGGCCTATATACAAGATCAAATGGAAAGGAGGAGAAGTAAGTAAGATGGTACAGCAACTATTCCAGAGTGAAGTCTTCACGATTATGTTCGTCATCGGGCTGTACCTAGCGTGTATCAAGCTCTATCGTACAGTACGCTTTGCACTCTTTCATCCAGTACTCTTGACGATTATTATCCTTATTGTCCTCTTGATGAGCTTCGGGGTTCCGTATCAGACTTTCCGAGAAGGGAGTCGCATGATTCACTTCATGCTAGGCCCATCAGTCGTAGCCCTAGGCTATATCCTCTATCAGCAGGTTGGACATCTGAAAGGGAATGTTATCTCCATTATGGTCGCCATCACAGTAGGAGCTATGGTGGGGATTGCCTCCATTGTGGGCATCGGTCACTTGTTGGGGGTAAAGCAAACACTGATTGCCTCACTCGCCCCGAAGTCTGTGACGACACCTATAGCCATGGAACTGGCGGGAAATAATGGTGGTGTCCCTGGCCTTACTGCTGTGATTGTGGTGTGTGCTGGGATACTTGGTAGTATCATTGGCCCCCCGATTATGAAGCTCATGGGTATCAAGAGCCCAGTAGCCAAGGGGCTCGCTATGGGAGCTTCCTCCCACGGGATTGGTACGGCAGCTGCCATTCAGATGGGGGCGATTGAGGGTGCACTTAGTGGCCTTGCTATTGGGATTATGGGACTAATCACGTCCCTTCTCCTTCCCCTCTTTGCTCGTTGGTTTGGCTAAAGGAGATTGAGTGAAGTCAGGCTTACTCCTCACCCCCACAGAGCCCTATGGTCTCCTCTAGAGCTACATACACTCTTGCACGAAAGATATAACTCATAATAGTTTGTAAGTATATGGATCGATCGAAGTTTCTTACCCTTTTGGGTACAGTTGCCTCCATTACGGCAATCCTCATGTATGTCTCCTACATAAGTACAATACAGAACAATCTATCCGGATCTAAAGGAGACCCTATCCAGCCGCTTGTTGCTGCTATCAACTGCACCCTCTGGGTCTTGTATGCACTTCTAAAGAAGCCTAAGAAGGATTGGCCAGTTGCCATAGCGAATGCTCCTGGTATTCTCTTTGGCCTCATTACCTTCTTTACCGCACTCTAGTCGGAAGCAGGACCTTGGGGTACTGAGGTACATTCTTGGGAGGATGCTCTCTAGACAAAGTAGTATTTTTGCCCCCGTTACGAAATAATAATATCAAAACATGAAGATCATCTACTGCATCTCTGGGATGTACAAGTCTGGTGGGATAGAGCGTGTATTGGCGGGTAAGGCAAACTACCTCGTTAGCCACGGCTATGAGGTCGCTATCGTTACGACTGACCAAGCTGGCCGCAAGGACTTCTTCCCTATAGATGAGCGAGTAAAGCGTATTGACCTAGGCCTAAACTACGATGAGCTAGACAGCCTTCCCACGTGGAAGCGCTATTGGCGGACCCTTCAGATGAAGAAGACCCATAGGGCTCTTCTCACAGAGGTGCTTCAGAGAGAGCGAGCAGACATTGTTGTCTCTGTCCTTCGCCAAGAGTTCAGCTTCCTCCCAACAATCAAAGATGGGAGCAAGAAGATATTTGAGTCCCATACCTCCTATTATACGAAGGTGCTTATGTACCCCAAGGAGGCAAAGCTCAAGCGGTTCCTTGGGCTAGCACGGATTGCCTATGATAAGACGATAGCACAGGAATATGACCAAGTTGTTATCCTCACACATGAAGAAGTAGCTCATTGGCAACCAATACCACAAGTCAGTGTGATCCCTAACTCTCTCCCCTTTCATCCCTCGGAGCATGCGCCTCTGGAGAATAAGGATATCATAGCCGTGGGGCGTATGGAGTACCAGAAGAACTTCCCCGAGCTATTATCCATCTGGGCCTCTGTTGCACCTGGCTATCCAGAGTGGAGATTACATATCTGGGGAGAGGGGTACCTCCTTGATAGCCTCAAGGCGCAGGCAGAGAAGCTAGGTATTGCCAATCAAACAATCTTTGAGGGGGTCACCTCGGACATGCATAAGGCCTATGCAGATTCCTCTATATATGTGATGACCTCTCACTTTGAAGGGTTGCCGATGGTCCTGCTCGAAGCTCAGGCCACAGGACTTCCTATCGTCTCCTATGCTTGCCCTAGTGGGCCTCGGGATATAGTGACTGATGGGAAAGATGGGTACCTCATTACTCCCTATGATCAAGATGCCTTCAAGGAACGTCTCATTCAGCTTATGGAGAATGCTTCTCTGAGGCAGGCTATGGGGCAGGAGGCCGTCCAAAGTGCAGAGCGATTTACCACCGAGGCTGTGATGCGTCAGTGGGAGACGTTATTCCAATCTCTAGTGAACGGGAAGCATTAACCGATGCCACGACTTATACTTGTCCCTACACCCATTGGTAATCTGGAGGATGTTACTCTGAGGGCTCTCAACGTCCTTCGGAGGGTGTCTCTGATACTTGCAGAGGATACCCGTACGTCAGGTCTATTACTGCAGCACTACGAGATTAAGTGCCCCATGCAGAGCTATCATAAGTTCAATGAACATACAGCCCTAGGGCATCTCTGTGAGCGGATTATGGTAGAGGGAGAGGTCGCTCTTATTACAGATGCAGGGACACCTGCTATATCGGATCCGGGCTATTTGCTTGTGAGGGCTTGCCTCGATCGGGGTATAGAGGTAGAGTGCTTACCTGGAGCGACAGCCTTTGTACCTGCTTTAGTCATTTCAGGGCTTCCCTCGGATAAGTTTTTATTCGAGGGGTTCTTGCCTGTTAAGAAAGGACGACAGACGAAGATGCAGGAGATCGCCAAAGCCGATCGAACGACGGTCTTGTATGAATCTCCCCATCGTCTACTGAAGACTCTGCAGCAGCTGTCGGAGTACCTTTCTCTAGAGACCCCCGTTGTTGCTGTGAGAGAGCTGACTAAGCTCTATGAAGAGGCGATTCGTGGGTCGCTTCGAGAGGTCATACAGCACTTCATCGAGCATGAGCCAAGAGGAGAGTTTGTGCTTGTTATTGGAAGAAATAGTACATTTGACACATCGTTAGATGACAAAGCTCCCTCATCTGCGCCTCTTACCCAAGAGGAGAAGAAGAGGATGAAGCGGTCAAAGAAATGGAACAATTAATAGAGAGTATTATGACAAAGAGACTCATCCTAGGCGGAGCATTGCTCCTAGCCCTTGCCTCCTGTGGCAAGAACTCTAGCGACTATAAGGAGCTAAAGGCTCAGTATGACTCCCTAGCGGTCGTTAATCAGAATTATGAAGCTGAGCTTCACGAGACGGACTCCCTAGTGGCTAGCGTCCTGACCAACTTCCAAGAGATCACCTCTGTAGAGGGGATGATCAACGTCAACCCTATGAATGGTGACATCAAGCGCACCGAGCAGGAGCGTATCAAGGATAACATGCTCCTGATCAACGACAAGCTACGCGCAAGTAGCGAAGCCATTGATCAGCTCACCAAGAAGCTTGAGGCTGGTGGTAAGGAGAACAAACGTCTTGGCCACACCATCGCTATACTACGTAAGGAGCTGGAGGCTCAGAAGGAACGTGTACTAGCCCTCACCGAGGAGCTGGAGCGTAAGAATATCGCCATCGGAGCCCTCGACTCTATGCTGAACCAGCGCAATAGCGATGTGGATCGTCTGGCAGGTGCGACTGCCCAGCAGGCTCAAGCCCTTGCAGCACAAGACAAGGAACTCAATACCGTCCGCTACTGCATCGGTACTTCCTCTGACCTGAAGGAGATGAACCTCATCAAGGGGGGACGTGTGGTGACTGAGAACGCAAACCTCAGCTACTTCACTAAGATCGACCTTCGTGATCTATCTCAGCTACCCTTGCTCAGTCGTAAGGCTAAGCTCCTCACGGTACACCCAGCTAGCTCCTATGAGCTCGTACCAGGTGCCGATAAGCAGCTTGTCCTCTACATTAAGAATGCTCAGGCCTTCTGGAGTAATTCCAAGATCCTGATCGTCGAAGTAGACTAACATCTTTTGACCTAACATAAGCTGGATGCCCATACCCTATCCCCTAGCTTCTAGGGGTGGGTATGGGCATCTCTTTTTCCCTTTTTTGCTCTCTTGTGCGTACCTTCATAACGCCTGCAATCGTCCTGCATCGCACTCGATACAGTGACCGCTACTCGATCTACCATCTCTATACTCTGGGGCGTGGTCGGGTAGGTGTACTGGTACCAGAGAGGACAAATAAGCGTAATCCGCTAAGGGAGCTGTTTCGTCCCCTCTCGGAGCTGGAGGTGACACTGGAGGATAATCCTAAAAAAGAGCTCCTAAGAGTACAAGAAGCTCGAATCATTGATCCCCACCATGCAGTCTATCTCGATGCAGTGAAGGCTGCCCAAGCGATGTTTCTTAGCGAATTTCTCTATCGTGTATGTCTCTCTCCTGAGGCTGATAGAGACCTGTATCGCTTCCTTAGCTATGCCCTAACGCTCTGGGATCAGTCACAGCGGAGTGCTGCAAACTTCCACCTCTGCTTTCTCTTACGCCTCTTAGACGTACTTGGTATCGCACCTTATCTTCCCCTGCCTCCTCTCGAGCCTCTCCCTTTCTGCCTCTTGGATCATGTCTATACGGAGGCACCACGAGGTGTATCCCTTACTGCAGAACAGGCACAGCACCTATCCCTCTTTTCGCGCATGACGTTTGCGAACATGCATTGCTTCCGCTACCATCGTGGGCAGCGTCAGCTCATCTTGGATCGTTTGCTCGATTACTACCGTTTGCATCTGCATGATTTCCCTCCACTAAAATGCTTGCCCATCCTAAGGCAACTCGGTGAGGAGGGGCTTAGAAGCCAAATCCTAGCTCCAGATAGGATGGAGTAGGAGTGGCAAGCACCTTCAGCCCCTATACCATTAGGGTGTATTTATCCCCGATATAAGAGCTTCGTCAGGACTCTTATGCAGGGGATTTGTGTTTACCCCATTGTGGGTATTGACCGAAACCCATGCATGGGTCTCTCTGGAACCCTAGCATGGGCTTTGAGGGAGACCCATGCATGGGTTTCTTTTGTACGGCTTGTAGGGCTTTTCTAGAAGGAAATGATGGTTACCTCGCTAAGGTGTGTTACCATCTCTAGTATCGTCTCAGCGTGACAGCAGCGACGAAGACATGGATATCCTTCACACCACAGCTCTCTAGGAGGTCACAGAGTGTAAGTAGGGTAGAGCCCGAGGTGAGTATATCATCTACGAGGAGAATACGCTTGCCAGCGAGAGCTGAGGCTTGGTTCGGATCGGAGCTAAGGGCGAAGGCTCTTTGGGCATTCTGCATACGCTCCTGACGCCCATAGGCGGTTTGGGAATGGCTCCCTTTCCTTCGTATAAGGTGCTTGTCGCTCCATGGGAGGTTCAGATGGTTAGCTAAGGCTTGTGCTAGGAGTGCTGCTTGGTTGTATCCTCGCTTTTGTAACCTCCCATCCTCAATGGGGACGGGTAAGATGAGGTCTATATCCTTAGGGTGGAAACGGAGAGCCTGCTTGCTCATAGCTACCCGCACGATGTAATCGGCTACGCTACGATAGCCTTGATACTTCAGTGCAACGATCATCTGATGCGTATCGTTGTGGTGTGCATAGGTAAATGGAGCAGAGAGGCTACGGAAGGGGGGAGAGGCAAGTAATCGTTCGCTGGCGACAAAAGCTGTCTCTCGGTAGTAGGTAAGCCGTAGGCTACACTCCAGACAAACGGTGTCTTCATGCCTGCCAAGCCTAAGCCCACAGACGGCGCATAGGTGGGGATAGATTAGCTCCCCTAGAGCCTTGATTAGAGTGATTAACTGCTGCTTGACCTTCATCCCTTTTTTCGATCCGTCTCTAGGTTGCCCTTAGAGTCGTTGTGGTGTGCTTGATGATGAACAAATATAAGGATAAGCAGAGATACCCGTGGAGTGCCATATTTTCCTTATGTTTGTCATGTACCTATGTTATGTAAGAGTATGCAGAGAACGAACAAGATGATCCTTTCGCTCTCCCTCGCTTTTGCTACTGCAATAGCAGGAGGAGCCCAACAACCCAAACGACTGATTGATGAGGTTAATCCCTTCATTGGGACGAGTAACTTCGGGACAACCAACCCTGGGGCAATCGTGCCGAATGGTCTGATGAGTATCACACCATTCAACGTAATGGGATCGGCCGAACTGAATAAATACGATAAGGATGCACGCTGGTGGAGTACGCCATACAGTGCAGATAATAAGTTCTTCACGGGCTTTAGTCATGTTAATCTGAGTGGTGTAGGCTGTCCAGAGCTGGGGAGCATCTTGCTCTCGGCCTCAACAGGGAAACTCGATGTAGACTATACCCACTATGGTACGACTCTGAGCCAAGAGAAGGCTCACCCTGGATACTATACAGCTGTACTGGATAAGTACAAGGTGCAGGCAGAGGTCAGTGCTACTACTCGTACATCCATCACGGCGTTTACCTTCCGCGAAGGGGGAATGAGTAATATTCTTGTGAATCTAGGGCAGGGGCTGACGAATGAGAGTGGAGCAACCGTACGCTTCCTCAACGACTCAACGCTCGTAGGGAGTAAGCTCATGGGGACGTTCTGCTACAATCCTCAGGCTGTCTTCAACCAGTACTTCGCTATCCGAATTAGCCGACATGCACCCCAGAGTGGCTACTGGAAGAAGCAGCCACCGATGCAGGGCGTAGAGGCTGAGTGGGATCATGACCATGGACGCTACAAGCTCTATCCAACCTACCGAAAGGAGATGAGTGGGAATGACATCGGTGTATGGTTCACCTTCGAGACAAAGCCTAATGAAGTAATCTACGTACAAACAGGGGTCTCCTTCGTGAGTGCAGAGAATGCTTTGCTCAATCTTGATACGGAGCAGCGGGGCTTTGACTTCTATAAGGTAAAGTCTGAGGCAGAGACGGCTTGGGAGCAAGCCCTTCGTACGGTAGAGGTCGAGGGTGGCACAGCAGAGCAGCGTACGGTCTTCTATACGGCTCTCTACCACCTCTTGATTCACCCGAATATCCTACAAGATGTCAATGGCGAATATCCCATGATGGGGAGCCTCCGTACAGGTAAGACCCGTCATGACCGCTATACGGTCTATTCTCTCTGGGATACATACCGCAATGTGCATCCTCTGCTGTCACTGCTTTACCCCAAGAAGCAACTAGCGATGGTGGAGACCATGCTAGATATGTACCGAGAGAGTGGGTGGCTACCTAAGTGGGAGCTATATGGGCAAGAGACGCTGACGATGGAGGGAGATCCGTCACTGATTGTGTTGAATGACACTTGGCAGCGTGGTATCCGAGGCTTTGATACTCAGCTCGCCTATGAAGCCATGGTTAAGGGGGCTACGACACGAGGGAAAGATAACCTCATGCGCCCCGATAACGATGACTACCTCAGTCGTGGCTACGTACCACTGAGGGAGAAGTTTGATAACTCTGTGTCGCATGCCTTGGAGTACTATATCGCAGACTGGAACCTGAGTCAGTTTGCTCGTAGTCTAGGTAAGAAGAAAGAGGCAGATCTCTTCTATCGACGTTCCCTTGGCTACAAGCACTACTTCGATAAGGAAACAGGCCTGCTTCGCCCTATTCTACCCAATGGGAAGTTCCTGACACCCTTTAACCCTACACTAGGGAGGGACTTTGAGCCTAATCCTGGCTTCCATGAAGGGAACTCTTGGAACTACAGCTTCTTCGTTCCCCATGACATCAAGGGGCTGAGCAAGCTCATGGGGGGGGAGCAAGCATTTGTGCGTAAGCTACAGAGTGTTTTCGATGAAGGGAACTATGATCCAGCTAATGAGCCAGACATTGCTTATCCCTATCTCTTTACCTACTACCCCAAGGAGGCTTGGCGTACACAGCAGATTACGAAGAAGCTCCTTAGTGAGCACTTCCATAACACGCCTTCGGGCATTCCCGGTAATGATGACACAGGTACGATGAGTGCGTGGGCAATCTATACCATGATGGGCTTCTATCCAGATTGTCCGGGTAGCACCACGTATGCTCTCACAACCCCAACATTTGAGCGTATTACGATCCATCTTGATCCAGATTATTATACACAGAAGAAACTCATCATAGAGAAGCGTGCAGCCTCTACTGATGGTGGTGATTACTTCCATAGCCTAGAGGTGGGTAACAAGCTCTATAAGAGCACGTATAGGCTGGATCATAACTCACTTGTGAATGCAGGGAAGATTGCATTCCTGACCCAAGGAAAGCCCTGATGGGAAGGCATATTGAGGCTCCTTGAATCGTAAAATTGCACAAGTGAATTGTCTATAATAGTTGTATAATCAAAAAAAGCTGTACATTTGAAGCAGAATCAAGGTGCTCTAAGCCTTCCATCCCTGTTATCCACGGGGCTAAAAGGTCGTTCACCGAAGATACTATACAGCTCATTGTCCAACTCTAATAATAATCGTTATGAACAAGACAGATTTTATCGCACGTGTAGCCGAAAAGGCAGGACTAACGAAGGTAGACGCTCGCAAGGCTGTTGAAACTTTCGCTGAAGTAGTAGCAGAACAGCTCAAGAAGGGTGAAAAGGTCGCTCTGCTTGGCTTCGGTACGTTCTCTGTAGCTGCTAAGCCAGCTCGTGAAGGTATCAACCCTGCAACAAAGCAGAAGATTCACATCCCTGCACGTAAGGCTGTTAAGTTTAAGGCTGGTTCATCCCTAGACCTAAACGCACCTCGTGCTAAGAAGGCTGCTCCTGCTAAGAAGGGTAAGAAGTAAACCTTTTCTGTAAGGCAACGAGATAAAGAGGCTGCTCCCCCTCAACGAGGGTGGGTAGCCTCTCTTATTTATTCACCTTTGGACATCCCAGCCTACCTTTTAGTACGATATACTGGGATGTCTAATAAAAGACTAGGGGTACCTCTTCATGAGCTACCCCTATAAAGCAAGAATTGGTTGTCTCCCGACAACCAATCCTTTTCGTTAACCTTAAATCTAATACCATGAAAAACACACTACAAATATACGGCAAAGTTTGAATATAATCCAAATGTTTGTGTAAATATTTATGCTTTCTATTTAGATTTGTATTGGTAATAAGGTAGTTATATATGTGATTTTCTAGTCGTCGAATTACAAAGATTACCAAAGATTAGCCCCTAGGGTCATCACAGATATCTGTGATGACCCTAGGGGCTAATCTTTGGTAATCCAGCTTCTACTCTCTTAGGAGATAGAGTAGATGATGGGATTACTTGCTGCTGATGCCGAGCTTCTTTGCTACATCATCGGGGAGAGCCTTGCGGTTGATAATGATGTTCATTGTCTTACCCTTGACGAAGTTATAGGATGCATACCAGTGTCCTTTGTACTTCCCTGCTTCACCCCAAGAGTTCTTTACCATGAAGAACTTTCGTCCGATTTGGTTCTTTGCGATACCATAGATCACCATACCGTGGTCATCGGTGAGCTCATAGTTATCGTAGCCCTTCTGGCGATACTCTTGTGTCGGCTCTACTTCGGGGACGTCTGCACGGTGCACCATCTGGTTGATGTAGTTCTGTCTCTCTGTGTAGCTAAGTCCAATCCAACGTGCTTGGTCGGATCCCTTGGTTTCAATCTCTTCGATATCAGGGAGGACAGCAATACCATCTCGTGTGAAGCCTTTTTCGCTGACATCTGACCCCCAAGCAATGGTATAGCCCTTATCGATAGCCGTCTCCATCACACGCATAAACTCATCGATGGGGATGTTGTAAGACTCTGCCCAACGCCAGTTATCTTCAATCTCAAGAGCAAACTTTGAGTAGAAGGGATGGTGTGTGAAGGAGGTAAGCGAAATGTAGTCATCGGGATTCAACCCGAGAGCATTGGCGTAGCTCTTAGGAGTATACTTCTTGCCGTTGAAGGTGAATTCCTCTGGGAGCTTGCCTAGATAGGTGTCGATGATGGAGGTGAAGGCTGGATACCAGGCAGTGGAGAGTTTCCCATTGGGATTCTTGATTACAGCATCAAGGAAGGCCTTTAGACCTGTCTCCATCTCGCTATGTTGGTTCTTTGTCGTACCGTAGTTTAGCCCCATCATGACGGAGCGAGGTACAGCACCATAGGTCTTGAGTACATAGAGGACATCGTAGAATGATCCTCCTTGGGCGAAGTTCAGCTTACCATGTAGACGAACGTACTTGCGGCCCTTATCACGGTAGGAGTGGCTAACTACGAACATCTCCGAGAGGTCGAAGTTGCCTTTACCAATGCGAAGGAGTTCGCCTTCTAGGAAGCTCTGCCCAGAGTATGCCCAGCACGTACCTGAGTTAGCTTGGTTTTGAATGCCAGAGATGTGAGCATCCTTGACTGTAGTGAATACGTTTGCTTCACCAGCGTCCTTGGGCTTGTCTGGAGTCTGAGCGGACAGAGCAGAAGCCATACCCATGACTGCCATGATCGAGATGAGTTTCTTCATTTCGTGATGTGTTGTACTTAATGTTTGATAAAGTGCAATGCTATGCCAGTCCTAGGGAGGCGAAGGCGTAGCGATTCAAAGATAGTGAAATTGCCCCATTTTTCCCTTATTCTTTCTCTCTTTAGCCCTCGCTCAGCTCATTGACTTAGGTTTTATATCAACTGAGCTGTCTAGTATCTTATTCATGGAGAAGTGGAAAATATAGGTGTAGGGCAGAAATCTGTGGGTTTGTAATCGATGGGGACAGGTAAGATGTAGAATCATTCTTCTCTCGAAAGCTCTAGAGTTTTTCTCCAAGAACTCTAGATATATTGAATAAAATCTCTAGAGTTTTCTATGATATATGGATGAGAAAGGGAGTCCCTCTCTATACCAAGCCTATCGAGACCAGAAGTAGGGTGTGAGGATACCGATCACAGTGAATACCTCAAGACGCCCTGCAAGCATTAGGAAACAGAGTATTGTTTTGGAGAATATACCTGCACTAGCCATGGATGTCGCATATTCTCCAATAGCGGGCCCTGAGTTGCTAACTGCCGAGCAGGCAATGCTAATGCTGGAAATAAAACCATTGTTATCAAGCATGAGCAGTGTTGCACCAACGAAAATGAGCATGACATACATCATGCAGAAGGCAAGAACCTGATGTACGGCACTGACACTCAGCTGTCGGTTATTGATCAGAACAGGGGTGAGCAGATGTGGGTGAATCTGTTTCTTGAACTCGTTATAGAGATTCTTTAGTAGGACAAGGAAGCGAGAGCATTTGAGACCGCCACACGTAGAGCCTGCACATCCGTTGACGAACATCAGGAGTAACCCGATCATCCAAATAAATGGCCCGAGCTGCGTGAGGTCGGGAGAGAGGTACCCCGTACTAGATCCAAGCGAAATAGTCTGGAAGAGTCCTCGGCGTAAGTTCTCTTCTAAAGTTGGGTATTCTCCATGGAGCACCATCCATAATATCGTAATGAAGGCCAGACTAGAGATGAAGAAGGTGAAGAAGCGGAATTCCTCATCTCGAAGGAGGCGTCCTGGCTTGCCTGTAATCGCAAAGAATACAAGGGTAAGGTTCAGGCTCCCAATGAACATGAAGAAGGATAGCACATACTCGATGTACGGCGAGTTGAAAGCCTCTACACTTTCGTTCTTTGTCGAATATCCACCCGTGGAGATACAAGTGAATGCATGACAAATGGCATCAAAGAGATTCATTGGCCCTATCCATAGTAGAGCAACGAGTAGCACGGTCTCTGCTAGGTATACGAGCCAGAGTGTCTTGGCAACATCTGATATGCGAGGGAAGAAACGATCGTGGGTGATACCTGTTGTCTCGGCATTATATAGCTGGGTAGCACCGCCACCAAAGATGGGCATCAGTGCTACGGTGAAGACAACGATCCCGACACCACCCTGCCACTGGGTGAGGCTTCGCCAGAAGAGTAGTGACTTAGGGAAGGACTCAACGTCAGAGAATACGCTTGCCCCTGTTGTTGTGAAGCCGGAGATAGTCTCAAAGAAGGCATCTAGGACATTCGATGTCATACCCGATAAGAGGAAGGGGAGCATCCCTACTAGAGAGAGAAGTAGCCAGACGAATGTGACAGTAAGCATCCCTTCCCTCCGAGTAGCCTGCTTTTTCTTCAGTTCTTTACCCAAAAAGGCTAGAGGAAGGCCCAAACCAAGGAAGGCAAGTATGGTTACAATCCAAGGTAGAAGGCTTTCGTGGAAAGCAAAGGCAAGAAGCAGCACTACGACCATAATTCCTGCCTCTAAGAGACACATCATGCCTAGGATACGGCTAATAAAACGGAAGTTGATAGAGTGCATGATCCTGCTTTTCTACTAAGGTTAGAAGAGCTTCTTCAGTTCGTTGATTGATATATCGTGGTAGAAGATTACCACGTGGTCATAGGGCTCAAGGATGGTGTCCCCATCAATCATGGATGGAGAGCCATTGCGTATCATGCCTCCGAAAGTGATACCCTTGGGGAGATCAAGCTCACTAATCTTCTTCCCGATGATTTTGGAATCACGGCGAGCTACGAGCTCAACCACCTCTGCGTTGCTTACCAATGAGAGGCAGGTTACTTGCCCTGTCTGCTGTCCGAGTAGGATACGGTAGATATAGCCTGCGGCGAGGAGCTTCTTATTAATAAGGGTCCCGATGTCGAGGCGGTAGGCCAGAGGGATGTAGTCGATATTCTCCTCCTTAGCTATTGTCTTGTAGACATTGTATCGCTTCGCAGCCAGACATGCGAGGACGTTGGTCTCAGAGTTCTCTGTAAGGGCAACGAAGACCTGTGCATCCTCTAGTCCTACTTCGCTTGTTATCTCAGGGTCACGTCCATCTCCGTGGTAGATCTCTACGTTGGTAGGTACGTGTTCGGATAGACGTAGACACTTATCCTTGTTGCTCTCTATGATGGCGATTTGGATGTCTGAGGGTATCTTAGTGATAGCTCTGAGAGCGACGGGGCTAGCTCCCATGATGACAATGCGGCGTATCTTAGGCGCCTCCTTGCCTGCAAGCTGTCGGATGGTGTCGGTGTGATCTACGCTGCAGGTGAAAAAGACAAGGTCATTATGCTCAATCCGCGTGTTCCCACTAGGAATAATAGTGTCGAAATCTCGCTTGATGGCGACGATGTGGTAGGACTTTGACTCTTCCTCTGGGAGCATTCCTTTCAGCTCATAGAGGTGCTTGCCTACAATTGGAGCTCCCGTACGCACCTTTACTCCAATGAGTGCAAGAGCTCCATTGAAGAGCATGATGTATTGGCGAGCCCAAGGGTATCGTGTAATAGCTGCAATCTCATTCGCTGCTAGCTCCTCAGGGTAGATCATCCAGTCTACACCCAGCTCTTCGAGGAGTGTGCCGTACTCTGACTCGAGGTATTCGGCATTGTTGATACGAGCGATGGTATGTTTGGCTCCTACCCGTTTGGCTAGGATACAAGACATGATATTCGTAGACTCATCTGGGGTAACACCAACAAAGAGGTCGGCACCCTCGACATTGGCATTCTCTAGGTCTGAGAGTAGTGTGGGGCTACCCTCTATGGGGAGTACCTCTAGGTGATGGCTAGCACGCTCGAGTTTCTTGGCGTCAGGATCCATTAGGACGATGTTTTGATCCTCGTTGGAGAGCATCTTTGCTAGATGTGTCCCCACTTCACCTGCTCCTGCGATAATTATTCTCATAGACTAGTTGTGATGAGCTAAGAGTTGCTTTGCCTCTTGATACATGGACTCTTCGTCTAGGCCACAATACTGTCTTTGCTGCTGAGGTGTGCCATGAGCAATAAACTCATCTGGTAGTCCTAAGCACTTGATATGAGGGGAGAGTCCATGCTCCATAGCAAGCTGTAAGATGCCCGAGCCAACACCTCCATTGAGACACCCCTCCTCTATGGTAATTACGTTTTGTGCCTCACGAAGTACATGTGTGATACACGCTTCGTCTAGAGGCTTGGCAAAGACCAAATCTATGTGCCCCACGGAGTAGCCTTCTCCTTGTAATCTGTCTACAACCTTTGTTACTGAGTGACCAATAGGTCCAAAGGAGAGGAATGTGAGGTCTCGTCCTTCCTTCAGTACACGAGCCTTGCCATGGGGATGGGTGTGCATGGGTTGCTGCCAGTCGATGGTGGAGCCCTCTCCTCTCGGATAACGAATGGCTACGGGGCCTTGCCAATCGAAGCAGGCAGAGCGTAAGAGATGCCTGAGCTGTACCTCATCATATGGGGAGCAGATCGTCATGCCTGGGATTGTACGTAGATAGGCGATGTCGAATGCTCCCTGGTGTGTTGCCCCATCCTCACCGACAAGCCCTGCTCGGTCAAGGCAAAAGACTACATGATTATTTGTTAGTGCAACGTCATGGATGAGCTGGTCATAGGCACGCTGCATGAAGGTCGAGTATATGTTGCACACAGGGATAAAGCCTTCTGTTGCCATCCCCGAGGAGAAGGTCACAGCATGTTCCTCAGCTATACCCACATCAAAGGAGCGATTGGGGTAGGCCTCCATCATGTAGGTCATGGAGCAACCTGTTGGCATCGCTGGCGTAACAGCTACGATACGTTCATCTTCACCAGCTAGCTCGACCAAGGTATGCCCAAAGACATCTTGGTACTTTGGAGGTTTGGGTGCAGCACTTTTAGCTATTACACGCTTGCCTGTGAGAGGGTCAAACTTCCCTGGGGCATGCCATACCGTTGGGTCTTGCTCTGCTGGTTGGTAGCCTTTGCCTTTCGTTGTGCTGATATGTAGGAGCCGTGGCCCCTTCATGTCCCTTATATCCTGTAGGATTTGCACTAAGTGAACAACATCATGACCATCCGTAGGGCCCAGATAGCGAATGCTGAAACTGTCGAAGAAGTTACTCTGTCCAGAGAGGAGTGCTTTTACTCGATTGTTGAACCGTTGAAGGTCTTTTCTTTGCCCTTCTTTTACGATATGCAGTTTACGAAGCATGCGATACATGTCGTAGCGCATACTATTGTAGGTGGGGTTGGTCAATAGATTGACCATGTGTTTATTTAGCCCACCGACGTTGTGGTCGATGGACATATTATTATCGTTGAGGATAACCAGTAGGTTATTGGGGAATGACGAGGCGTTATTTAATCCTTCGAATGCCATACCTCCAGACATGGCTCCATCGCCAATGAAGGCGACTACACGTCGATCCTCATGCTTGAGTGCCGTGGCAACAGCCATCCCGAGTGCTGCTGAAATTGAGTTAGAGGCATGCCCAGCGGAGAATGTGTCGTACTCACTCTCTGTCGGCGAAGGAAAGCCTGCAAGCCCGCCCCACTTCCGTAGGGTATGGAATGCATGCTTACGCCCAGTGAGTATCTTGTGGACATAGGCTTGGTGTCCCACGTCCCATACGATGCGATCCTGTGGGGTATCAAAGACATAGTGCATCGCTACCGTGATCTCTACAGCTCCAAGGTTTGCCCCAAGGTGCCCCGGATTTACTGAGAGAGCCTCCAGCATGAAGCTTCGTATCTCAGCACACAACTGTGGTAGCTCTTCGGGCGAGAGTCGGCGAAGATCCTGAGGGTACTCAATTCGGTCGAGTAGGGGGTACTTTGCCTCAGCCTCAGATGAGAGGGTAATCGGTAATACTTCTTGCTGTAGCACGTTTTTTCCTTATCCTTAGTAGCCGAACCTCTCTAGTAGCTCTTTCTCACTAAGCTGTACCTGCTCTCCCCGCTGCATATCCTTGAGGGTGAAGCGTCCTGCTAGTCGTTCTTCCTCACCGACGAGGAGTACGTATGGGATCTTTAGGCTATCAGCATAGCCCATTTGCTTCTTAATCTTAGTGGCTTCAGGGTAAAGCTCGCAACGGATGCCCCTAGCCCTAAGTTTCGCAAGAAGGGGTAGGAGGTAAAGCGCATCTTCCTTGCTAAAGTTAGCCAAGAGAATCTGTGTACCCACCTCTGACTCCTCAGGGAATAATCCAAGCTCAAGTAGGACATCGTAGATACGGTCCGCTCCGAAGGAGATTCCTACGCCACTAAGCCCATCTAGTCCAAATATCCCAGTGAGGTTATCGTAGCGTCCCCCTCCCGAGATACTGCCCATGGGGGTGTCAAGTGCCTTGACCTCTAGAATCGCTCCTGTGTAGTAAGATAGCCCACGAGCGAGGCTTAGGTCAATCATTAGTTCGGCAGAGAAGTCCAGCGTCTCTATGTGGTCGAGGATGAAGCGAAGCTCCTCAATCCCTGCTAGCCCTTCCTCTGATTCAGCAAGTAGGGTAGCGAGCTTATCCAGCTTCTCCCTGTTGGAGCCAGAGAGCATGAGGAGAGGTTGAAGACGTAGAAGGGTTTCTTCCTTAAAGCCCTTGCCACGTAGCTCATCAAATACTTTCTCCTGGCCCATCTTATCCAGCTTATCGATTGCCGTAGTGATGTCGATGAGCCGCTCTTCTTCTCCTAGGACACTTGCTATACCACCTAGGATTTTGCGGTTGTTTAAGTGAATGCGCACCCTTAGGCCAAAGCGACGAAAGACTTCGTTGATGATTTGGAGGAGCTCTACCTCGTTAAGGAGAGAAGTTGAGCCAATCACATCGGCATCACATTGGTAGAACTCTCGGTAGCGTCCCTTCTGTGGTCGGTCTGCACGCCACACGGGTTGTATCTGGTAGCGACGGAAGGGGAGGGTAAGCTCTGCACGGTGCATCACCACATAGCGAGCAAAGGGTACCGTGAGGTCATAGCGTAGCCCCTTTTCACATGCCTTATTTGCAAAGCGTACGGCGTTACGCTCTAGAAGTTCCTCATCGCTTAGTTCTTTCAGTGCATCCCCAGAGTTGAGGACCTTGAAGAGTAATCGATCTCCCTCTTCTCCATACTTCCCCATGAGCGTTGTCAACTGCTCCATGGTAGGGGTCTCGATTTGCCGAAAGCCATAGAGAGCGTATACCTCACGGATGGTATCGAAGATATAGTTGCGTCGAGCCATCTCTACTGGCCCGAAGTCCCGCATACCTTTAGGGATCGTTGGTTTCTGCATTATATTATTGTCTGTATCTCTATCTGTGTTGTGTCCCTTATTTCTTCCGAGAGAGGATGACAAGGGCTGATGGATATTCGTTCCTCTCATCTTGAGGAAATTCCTCTCGTGAGAGCTCTACCCACTCTGTCTGATTTATCTGGGGAAAGAATGTGTCTGCATCGGGGAAACGTGCCTCCACCTGCGTTAGGTAGATGCGATCAGCTCGATCAAGGATGGAAGAGTAGATCTTCCCGCCCCCGATGACAAAGACCTCTTCCTCTTGCTCACAGAGAGCCTTGATTGCCTCGTCCATGGAGGGGAATACCTCTGCGTCAGGTAGGCTCGTGAGGGTGCGGCTGATGACGATGTTACGTCTGTTGGGGAGTGCGCCATTGGGCAGGGACTCATAGGTGCGTCGTCCCATGAGGATTGCATGTCCTGTAGTCAGCTCCTTGAAGCGTTTCAGGTCATCGGAGAGCCTCCAGAGGAGTTTGTTGTCCTTCCCGATTGCTCGGTCAAGAGCCATAGCTACAACGATAGAGAGTGTCATATAGAGCTTGGATGAATACTTAGCTAGCTATACCGATACGACGGCTGCTATGTGTGGATGGGGATCGTAGCTACGTAGCTCGAAGTCCTCGTAGGTGAAATCCTCCAATCGCTTCACTTCTGGGTTGATCCACATCGTAGGGAGTGCTCGTGGTGAACGGCTGAGCTGTAGCTCTACCTGCTCTAGGTGGTTGCGGTAGATATGCACGTCGCCAAAGGTATGGACGAACTCTCCCACCTCTAACCCTACCACTTGCGCTACCATCATCAGAAGGAGTGCGTAGGATGCAATGTTGAATGGTACCCCGAGGAAGACATCTGCACTACGCTGGTAGAGCTGTAGGCTGAGCTTCCCATCTGCTACATAGAACTGCATGAAGCAGTGGCACGGGGCAAGCGCCATCTCCTCGAGCTGTGCTACGTTCCAAGCTGAGACGATGATCCTACGGCTCGTTGGGTCGTACTTGAGCTGCTCGATGACTTGCTGTATTTGATCGATGTGCCCCCCCTTGTAGTCTGGCCAAGACCTCCATTGGTAGCCATAAATCGGCCCGAGATCTCCGTCTTCGTTTGCCCACTCGTTCCAGATACGTACCCCGTGCTCCTGCAGGTAGTGTACATTGGTGTCCCCCTGGAGGAACCAGAGGAGTTCGTAGATGATGCTTTTGAGGTGGAGCTTCTTCGTTGTAAGCAGGGGGAAGCCTTTATTGAGGTCAAAGCGCATCTGATAGCCAAAGGTACTGACTGTACCTGTCCCTGTGCGGTCATCTTTCGTGTTACCAACCTCTAGGATGTGGCGAAGTAGGTCAAGATATTGCTTCATTATTATATAATCCCTGCTTGATATATCATTTGCTCCTTGGAGATTTGAGCAGTACAAAGGTACATAAATTAGCCCCCTCAGCCTAACACCTCCTTTCTCTCTGCCTCTTTCGTCTTTCCCAAGTAGATCTTCTTCCTCTGATGTTATGAAGTCCTGCTATGCTGTATCGCAGGATGTGGATAGATGAAACTGTGAGGCTAAGTCTATTAGGGGAACCTGTCTCTCTAAGGTATCTGAGGGGTAGCCAATATGATGAGCGGGAAACCACCATTTACCCTCGTCCGCTACCATCGTGTACTTCCCCTCGTAACCTCCTCAATCACCTATGATAGGTGACAACGTTCATCTATCATAGGTGGAGAGCTTCACCTATCATAGGTGATTTGCGAGGTGTCAAGGATAACTAAATAGCCCCATTGAGTAGAGGCTATCGGCACAGCTAGGAGGACATATAGATAGCTGACTGTAGGTAGATTGTGCAGGTTGTGGGGGGAAGGGAGGCTGGTTTAGCTAAGCAGGGAGGTTTGCGTGCTTTAGGGATAGCCCTTTCCTTGCCCTAGATACATCTAGGAGAGCTAGTAACCTAAATTCCCTGGGCTGTACAGGTTTGAGTGAGGGCAGGCTACCCTAGATAGAGGTCGGATGGATAGGTAACAGCCTCTAGGTAGAGGGCATGGGCTGGTGCCGAGGCTGCTGCCTTTGATCGGTCTTGGGCAGCAATGATACCAGCGAAGTCATCCACTGTGAGTCGCCCCTTACCTACCTGAAGTAGGGTGCCGACAATTGCTCGTACCATGTTGCGTAGGAAGCGGTCTGCCGTGATGGTGAAGACCCAAGTTCCCTCCTCTGCCCCTCTCTGCCAATAGGCCTCGGTGATACGGCAATCGTTCGTCTTAACATCAGTGTGTAGTTTGCTAAAGCTCGTGAAGTCCGTATAGTCAAGTAGCCTCTTTGCAGCTTCGTTCATAGCCTCAAAATCTAAAGGGAAATGTAGGCGTAGCATCAGATCCTCTACGAAGGGATTCTTCCTAAGCGTTAGATAGTACCTGTAGGTACGTGCTGTGGCACTGAAGCGTGCATGTGCCTCTTCCCTGATAGGACGAATACAGTGCAGGGCAATATCCTTGGGCAGAAAACGGTCTGCACGGAAGACTAAATCCTTTGCCTCCTCTAGCTCTAAAGGTAAATCAACATGTGCTACCATAGCTCGAGCATGCACCCCAGCATCAGTTCGCCCAGCTCCTACAATAGGTATGGGAGTAGGAGAGCGGAGGATTACCCCTAAGGCACGCTCAATAGTCTCTTGTACCGTGACGGCGGAGGGCTGTGTCTGCCAACCGCTATAGTTCGTACCGTTGTAGCTGAGGGTAATGAAGTAGCGCATAGGGTGCCAGTGTAAGAGGCAAAGAGGGAATGGAGGAAGGAGCTAAGGGAAACTTAGCCCCATCCCGAGAGTGGTATCGGTGAGGATAAAGCCGAGGGCTTACTTGGTCTTAGCTTTACGTGTTGAGGTGGTGCGTCCCTTGCGCCCTCCCTTACGTGCAGACTTCGTTGGTGTCTCGGCGATGAGCTTGAGGCAGTCATCGTAGGAGAGACTCTCGGGGACAGTTCCCTTGGGGAGCTTGTAGTTCTCACCTTTGTATTTGAGGTAAGGACCAAAGCGTCCATCACGTATCTGGAGCTCGGTATCCTCAGAGAAGGTTTTTAGTAGGCTCTTCTCTTCGTTTGCCTGCTTATCTTTAATGAGCTGGATTGCTTCCTCCTCGGTGTATGCTAGGGGATCAGCCTCCTTGGGTAGGCTATAGTATTTGCCTGCATGCCGTACATAGGGACCAAAGCGCCCACTTGCAACGGTGAGGGGTTCCCCTTCATACATTCCTATGGTCTTGGGGAGATCAAAGAGTGAGAGAGCTTCGTCTAGTGTGATGGTCTCTAGGGACTGCCCAGACTGAAGAGACGCAAATCGAGGCTTCTCTTTGTCCTCGGAGGTGCCCAGCTGTGCCATCGGGCCATAGCGACCGATGCTGACAGAGACTTGTAGACCTGTGCCAGGCTGGGTACCTAGGATTCGTTGGCCTACCCGTTGCTCACTGCGCTCAGTAGTGACACGCTCTACCACGGGATGAAAGTCTCCATAGAACGAGCCAATCGTGCCTGTCCAAGCGTTATTCCCCTCTGCTATTTCATCAAATTCCGATTCGACACTTGCCGTGAAGTTGTAGTCTACGATGCTGGGGAACTGTGCGACAAGGAAGTCGTTCACTACAATCCCGACATCGGTGGGAAGGAGCTTGCCTTTGTCTGCCCCGTAGATCTCAGTTCGTACCTCACGCTTGATGGTTCCCCCCTCGCTAGTGAGGACAATGTAGTTGCGCTTCTGCCCCTCACGATCGCCTCGCTCTACGTAGCCTCTATTCTGTATTGTCTGAATGGTTGGCGCATAGGTAGAGGGGCGGCCTATGCCTAGCTCCTCCATCTTGCTCACCATAGAGGCCTCGGTGTAGCGTGCTGGGCGCTGGGTGAAGCGTTCTTCGGCAAGTAGCCCCTTCAGAGTGAGGACATCTCCCTCCTGCATGGGGGGGAGAAGTTTGGTTGCTTCAGGTGCTCCCTCCTCATTGTTGCCCTCCATATATACGTCAAGGAAGCCTCGGAAGGTGATGACCTCTCCTTGAGCAACGAAGGCATACTCTGTACCTCTGACAGGTAGAGAGATTGTGGTGCGTTCCAGCTCTGCATCCTTCATCTGCGAGGCTAGGGTACGCTTACGGATTAGATCATAGAGACGCTGCTCCTGTGCCGTGCCTGCTACTTGCTCTCTATCGATGTAGGTGGGGCGAATAGCCTCGTGTGCCTCCTGTGCGCCCTTACTCTTTGTTTGGAAACGTCGTGCCTGATGGTACTCCTTCCCCGGGTGAAGTGCTATCTGATGTGCAATGGAGGCTAAGGCTTGATTAGAGAGATTTACCGAGTCTGTTCGCATGTAGGTGATGTGTCCAGATTCGTAGAGGGACTGGGCAAGGCGCATTGTCAGTGATACGGGGTAGCCCAGCTTATGTGCAGCCTCCTGCTGGAGGGTGGAGGTGGTGAAAGGTGCTGCGGGTGAGCGACGTGCTGCTCGGCGGGTAATCGTCTCTACCGAGAAAGATTCTCTGAGGCAACGCTCCATCAGCTCCTGTGCCTCCTGCTCCTGAGTGAAGCGGTGATTGAGCTCTGTGCGTAGGGTTTCCCCCGAGGCAAGTGTGAAGTCCGCTTGTAGGCGGAAAGCACTTTGAGGTACAAAGGCGTTAATCTCTCGCTCCCGATCAACCACAAGGCGTACCGCCACGGACTGTACTCGCCCAGCTGAGAGAGAGGGACGGATACGCTTCCAGAGGACGGGCGAGAGCTCGAAGCCCACGATACGGTCCAGCACGCGGCGAGCCTGCTGGGCATCCACTAGGTTCATATCGATGTCTCTGGGGTGCTCGAGTGCCTGAAGGAAGGCCTCAGCTGTAATCTCATGGAAGACGATACGTCTGATCTTAGCAGGGTCAAGTCCTAGAGCCTCCTTCAGATGCCAAGCAATAGCCTCTCCCTCACGGTCTTCATCGGAGGCAAGGTAGACGAGATCGGCTTTCTTGGCTTGGGCTTTTAGTTCTTTGACTAGTGCCTTCTTGTCGTCGGTGATGACGTACTCAGGGCGGAAATTATCCTGTATATCAACGCTGAAAGAGTGCTGCTTGAGATCGCGCACATGTCCAGCACTAGCCATCACTTTATAGTCGGTGAGCTTATGTTTCTTCAGGAAGCCTTGAATGAGTTCCGCCTTTTTGGGAGACTCTACTATTACTAAGTTCATCTAATGGTTCGCCTACTTGTCGTCTGTGGGGAGATGAGGAGATAATGCCTTGTTATTTTGCTTGCAAAGGTAGCAAAAAGCATATATCCCTAGCGAAAGAGGGTTTTCGTAAGGTACTAGCCTTCTTTTACTAACTTTCTCTCTGTCTTAGAGCGAAATCTCTAGGCTTTCCTTCTTCATTTTTTCCTGTTCATGTGGGGCTTCACTCTAGCGTTTCATCCTTTGTTAGCATGCCTTGTATTCTGTTGTAGTGTGGTTCGGTTCCTAAAGAGAGGTTGTAGGGCAATATGTAAAATCACCTATGATAGGTGACGACCATCACTTATCATAGGTGGATGTTGTCACCTATCATAGGTGATTTGTGAGGTTACGAGGGAAACTAAACGAGGGAGAAGAGGAACGAGATAGAGGGGCGTCGGGAGAAAGAGAAGGGTAGGGAAAGAAGAACGTATTGCACGCTTTGGGTGATTGTGAGCAGAATTTTGTAGTTTTGCACAAGGTGGGTACGACTCATACCCCTTGGTACAACCACATCACATAGATTATCCGTCTAGGGAAGTTAAGTACAGAGACATGGCAACCATTGTCAAAACAAAGGATCTGATGATCGAGGTAGCACGACAGCTCTTCGCTCGTTTTGGGTTTACCAATACGACGATGAACGATATTGCTGATGCCTCAAAGAGGGGGCGCCGTACACTCTACACTTACTTTAGGAACAAGGATGAGATCTATCATGCCGTCATCGAGCGAGAGCTAGAGCGTCTATGGCATGAGCTGGAGCTGGTGGGACGTCTCTCGGTTAGCCCCGAAGAGAAGATTATGACAATGATGCTCACGCATCTAGACAAGATCAAAGACCTCGTACTACGCAATGGGTCACTCCGTGCGGAGTTCTTCAAGGATATTTGGCTGGTAGAGCAGGCTAGAGTTACCTTCGATCGCAGGGAAATCCGTCAGATTGAGGCTGTGCTTCAAGAGGGACGGCAGGCAGGTCTCTTTTTCGTTGAGGATGTGCGTCTCACCGCCTACCTATTGCAGAATATCGTAAAAGGTATGGAGGTACCTTTCATCAGTGGTGCCTACCGCTCCGAGGGGACAGTGGACGAGATACGACGCTGCGTCCGTCACTTCCTCCTCAATGGACTGATGCACCCCAACCGTGGGGAGCATATATAAGTAATGTAAACCCTTTAACAAGAGAAAAGATATGAACTTACTATCTGGCAAGGTAGCCGTTATCACGGGCTCAGGTCGTGGAATCGGCCGTGCGATTGCACTAAAGTATGCACAGGAAGGTGCAGATGTGGTCATCACTGACCTCAAGATCGATGAGAGCGTAGAGTCCTTCGTGAAAGAACTCCAGGCTCTGGGCGTTCGTGCTAAGGCCTATTCCTCTAATGCTGCGGACTTCGAGGCTGCACATCAGCTCGTAGATCAGGTAGTCTCCGACTTTGGTCACATCGATGTATTGGTTAATAATGCAGGGATCACCAGAGATGGACTGATGATGCGTATGACCGAAGATCAGTGGGATCTCGTAATCAACGTGAACCTGAAGTCTGCCTTCAACCTCATCCATGCTGTGACGCCCGTCATGCTCAAGCAACGCAGTGGAAGCATCATCAACATGGCCTCTGTCGTCGGGGTATCTGGCAATGCTGGTCAGACAAACTATTCGGCATCAAAGGCAGGTATGATAGGGCTAGCCAAGAGCATAGCCAAGGAGCTTGGCTCACGTGGTGTACGAGCAAACGCTATCGCACCAGGCTTCATCATCACTGACATGACACATGCTCTGAGTGAGGAGGTGCGCAAGCAGTGGGAGGCTCAGATCCCCCTGCGTCGTGGTGGCACGCCAGAGGATGTAGCTAATGTGGCTACCTTCCTTGCCAGCGACCTATCTTCCTACGTTACGGGACAGACGATTCACGTCTGTGGAGGTATGAACATGTAGGGATCCTCTCCTTCAGGTTATTTCTCTTTCTCAACCCCTCCTTTGAGCCCCCCTTACACGAGTCTCATGTAGCTTTCCCCAAAAGGCTTAGGGAATTGCTCGGAGTTTATCTCAAAGGAAAGATAGGAAGAGGAGGATCTCTCCGTCCTAGGACAAGTAAAAGTAAAGGCGACACACCTTAGTGAGGTGTGTCGCCTTTAGTATTGGGAGTAAGTGTCCCCTAGTGCAAGGCTGCTAGGCGAAGGACTTCACAGACTGTCGGGTGTGGGAAGACGACCTTAGCTAGGTCGGAGAGCTTCAGCGCACATTGCACTGCCATCACTGCAGGTACGAGGATCTCAGAGGAGCCATTGCCGAGGAGGTGTACTCCGAGGATGACGCCTGACTCGTCGGTAAGGATCTTGCAGATGCCATTTGCCTGTTCATTCTCAATAACGAATCGCCCCGAGAGGGTCATCGGCACACGGTGAACTTGGTAGGCAGCCCCTCCTTGCTGGAGCTCCTGCTCCGTGCGCCCTACAGAAGCTATCTCAGGGTTGGAGTAGACAATACCAGGGATGGCATGATAGCGCATCTCTTCCTTGCCTCCGAGGATATGATCCACCGCTACCACCCCTTCGTGGGCAGCTGTGTGGGCGAGCATAGAGACACCATTGACATCTCCTATGGCATAGATACCTGGGACTGATGTCTGCATATAGCGATCAACAGTAATAGCACCTCGCTCGAGCTTCACTCCAAGGGTCTCCAGACCTAGCCCATCTGTCACAGCCCTACGACCTACACTGACAAGGAGCTTTTCATAGGGTATCTCCAGCACAGATCCATTGCTCTCTGCCACTACCACATCTGGGCGTACAGCAGTGACCTTTGTCTCGAGATAAAACTTCACTCCCTTCTTCTCAAAAGCTCGTTGTAGCTCTGTAGATACCTCCTCATCCATAGGGCCAAGTATCTTTGGGAGCATCTCGATAACGGTTACCTCGACTCCCAGGGAAGAGAAGAACGAGACGAACTCCATCCCGATAACGCCACCCCCAAGGACGACAAGTGACTTCGGGAGTTCTTCAATCTCTAGTGCCTCCTTCGCCGTCCAGTAGGCAGTCTCGTTAAGCCCAGGGATTGGTGGTATAAAAGCCTTAGATCCCGTCGCTAGGATGACGTTCTTAGCTTCGTAGGTTGTGTCGCCTGCTTGGATGAGGAAGTTTTCCCCTGCCTTTCCCGAGAGCTTCGCCTCCTCTGTGACGATGTCTACACCACTATTCTGTAGACTCATGCGGATACCTGCTGAGAGCTTCTTGAGGATTTTATTCTTTCGAGCCATTACCTTCGATAGCTCCAGCTCTGCCTCTGAAATGGAGAGGCCATACTTGCGGCCCTCTTGGGCTTCGTTCAGCAGGTGTACCGAGTGAAGGAGTGTCTTTGTGGGAATACAGCCTTCGTTAAGGCATACGCCACCGAGCTTATACTTTTCGAAGATAACGACCTTGAGGCCGTGAGTGGCAGCATGCTCCGCTGCATCCGTACCACCAGGGCCAGCCCCGATGATAGCTAGGTCATAGTTCATTGTAGTATGTACTTAGGTATGTAGTGACGAAAGGACTTAGCTTAGCCCTTCGATAAAGCCGTTGATGAAGTCGATGCGCTGTGCCTGCGGACTCTTAGGTAGTCCAGGCATACGCATCAGGGTGCCGAGGACAAGAACAATCATCTCTGCCCCAGTATTGATTACCACGTCTCGCACCTCTAGGTCGAAATCCCGTACACTCCCATAGGCAGTAGGGTCTTCGCTGAACGAGTATTGGGTCTTGGCCACACAGATAGGGAAGCGGTCCCAGCCATGGGTGCTGATACGTGCCAGCTGCTTCTTTGCCTTAGCTGAGAAGGTGATGCTCCGTGCTCCGTAGATCTTCTGGGCTAGTAGCTGAGCCTTCTCTTCAATCGAAGCTTCGAGAGGATATGTGAAGGTCAGAGGTTTAGAGGGCTCCCTATCGATTGTATCCACCACAAGCTGGGCAAGCTCTAGAGCGCCAGCTCCACCCTCGGCAAAAGCAGTGTTGACAGCAAAGCCTATGCCTAGTGATGCACAATGTGCTCGTACAACTTCGATTTCTTCGTCTGTGTCAGTTGCGAAACGATTGAAGGCTACGATAACAGTTTGACCGAAGCTACGTAGGTTCTCGATGTGCCGATCTAGATTGGTGAGCCCCTTGCGTACACCTTCCACATTTGGTGCTTTGAGCTCTTTCTCATCTACACCACCATGCATCTTTAGTCCCCCTAGTGTCGTTACTAGAATGGTTAGCGCTGGTGATAAGCCTGCTGTGCGACACTTGATGTTGTAGAACTTCTCAGCCCCAAGGTCAGCTCCAAAGCCTGCCTCTGTGATGGTGTACTCGGAGTGTGCTAGGGCCATGCGTGTAGCAAGGATCGAGTTACAGCCATGAGCAATGTTAGCAAATGGCCCGCCATGTATGAAGGCGGGTGTATGCTCCGTTGTCTGGGCAAGGTTGGGCTTTAGGGCATCAAGTAGCAGTACTGTGATAGCTCCAGCTACACCGAGATCCTTTACGGTGAAGGGGGCGCCACTCTTAGTGTAGCCTAGTAGGATGTTTTCTATCCTTCGTCTTAAATCCTCAAGTGAGGTGGCAAGGCAAAGAATAGCCATGATCTCCGAGGCTGGGGTGATGTCGAAGCCTGATTCAGCAGGGATACCATTGACGGAACCACCAAGCCCAGTGACTACCTCCCTGAGGGCACGATCGTTGATATCTAAGACACGTCTCCAGAGTACCTCACTGAGACCATCAATGGGGTTGTTTCGGTTCTGATAAATGTAGTTGTCTAGGAGTGCTGTGATCATGTTGTGAGCGGAGGTGATGGCATGGAAATCTCCCGTGAAATGGAGGTTGATCTTCTCCATCGGGAGTACCTGTGCATAGCCTCCTCCTGCAGCTCCTCCCTTTTGTCCGAAGCAAGGCCCCAGAGAGGGCTCACGAAGGGCAACAACAGCACGCTTACCCAAGCGTGCCATGCCTAGGGCAAGACCTATGGAGACTGTTGTCTTGCCGATGCCTGCTTTTGTTGGGGTGATTGCTGTGACGAGGATAAGTTTTCCAGAGGGTGGTGTGCTGGGTATCTCAGATAGGTCTACTTTGGCAATATGCTTGCCATGATGCTCAAGGCTCCCCACGGGGATGCCTGCCTGATTGGCAATCTCATCGATAGGTTTGAGGGCGATTGAGCGAGCGATTTCGATGTCCGTCTTCATTGCCGTAATTGATTAGAGTTGGGTGAATCCTGCATCAAATATACAAATAAAGCTGCTCTGTAGGCTCAGTTCCTGAGATGGGAGAGTAACAAGCCAAAGAGGGTCTTACCGCAACGATCTCTGATTTCCCGAAAACTCTCTGCTTGAGGCTATGGAAAGAGGTGCTTAGGCTATCGTTGGTAGACCCTAACGCTTCCAAGAAAGGAGTTGAAACACTCAATGAATTACTAAAGACTATTAAAAGAGAAATAAATATGCCTAAATCTGTCTGCTACAAGGGTGGTTTAGGAGGTATATATAGTTTGCTAAGATTAAAATAGATTAAAGTTTTAGGGATGTGCTGATATTGCTTGCATATAAGGATATTTCTCTGCACCTTTGTAGTACCAATTCGAAGCAATCTTTTTCGTAACCGAGAATTGTGTTTGGTTGCAGAGCCAAGATACCGTAATACACACACCTGTCTGCATAGCCCCGGTACTCTGGATGAGTGCTGGGGCTAGCTTTTCTCTATGCCTCCCTGCCATAGTTCTTCCCTTTTGTACCCCACAGTGGGTATTGATTGTACCCCACGGTGGGTATTAATCGGACCCTACGGTGGGTATCGATTGAACCCTATACTTGTTGGGAATGCCCGTGTAAAACGAGATCAATTGGGTGATGAGAGCTATGATAATTATCTATTGATGGTGATGGTATATAATGGACAGGGACACCACATGGATTGTACCTCCATGTGGTGTCCCTGTTATTATCCTCCTTGTGAGGACGGATAGCTTACTCCTTGTGGGCTGCGATGCGAGCCTGGATAGCTGCGATTAGCTCTGGGATAGGCATCCCGCTGCGCTCACTCATCATTGAGATTGTGGCACGGGGAATCATAATCCGAGCTAGTGGGCTGGAGAGCATCTTGAATGCTGGGTTAATCTGTGGTAACTCAGCCTTGAGCCAAGGATAGACGTCTAGAAGGTGCTTGAGACGTGTATCTCCGTTGTACTCAGAGATCTCTGTGACTGGTTCTTCCTCTGGCTCCTCCGCTGGAGCGTTAGCAGGTTTCTTCATGCAGGAGCAGGATACATAGTTATCCTCGTCATCCTCTTCTTCTGCATGGTGATGATGTGACTCCTGAGGGTGGGGAGCTTCTTGGTGAGGAGCACTGTGCGAAGGAGATGCATAGGCACTCCCCTCTTGATCTGCACGATTGTGCTTGTCTGCAGCCTTGTTACTCTTATCCCAAGAGAGCAGGGTACGTGAGCCTTCGAGGCTACGGATACGAGTACAATCTTGCATCATCTCCAATACACCACGGAAGCGTCCCTGTTCATCACGGACTGCCACGTATGTAATATAGATAAAGAGGCCAGGCTTATTGATCCAGAAATCGACTTCGTCTTCCTCTCCGTTGCGGAACTTCTCGATAATCTCCTCTACGAGGTGGACACTGGTACGAGGGTGGCAGTTCTTCACATCACGCCCGATTACGTTCTTGCTTCGTGGGAAGACTCGGTGGTCGGTGTCCGAGTAGAAACGAACAATCTCACTTTCGTCCACATAAGAGAGGTCTACGGGGAGGTGTTTATAGACGAGGTTGATTTGCTCGAGGGTCATCTGCCCCTGAGCAACGTCCAGTAGTCCATTGGGGTCTGTACCACCTGCACTGAAGTACTTACCGAGGAGTGTTGCTAGTTCACCAGCGAAGCCTGCTGTCATAGCTGTACCAGATGCAGGGGTAGGCTCTTCTTGCTCCTTCTTAGCCTTGCCCACACGTATCCAGGCATAGCCAATCTCACGGTCTCCAGCCTTCATCTCCTCAAACTCGTTGGGACGTATCATAGCCAGCGATGTGGGGTAGAGAACAGTTTCTTCCTTCTGCATCAAGTCGAGGACATCCTCAACGATCATCTTCTGCATCTTGATGAACTCCTCATCCTTATCCTGCTCTATGAGACGGCGTGCATCGCTTATCTCGTCACGGATGAAGTCATCGAGGAGCCACATCGTCGTTGTTGGGCGGTCGAAGCCTTTCTTCTCTAGTATGGAGTAGAGCTGGTTCTGCTTGCGCGAGAGGTGAAGGCGATATTTGTGAAGCTCATCGTAGAGCGCGAGCCATTGGTTTTTGATTACAGGGTACTGAGCTAACTCCTCTACTTGCTTGAGGAGTTCACGCATGGCATCGTTCTCACGGATGTAGCACATGATTGGATGGTCGGGGGGAAGGTCAGGACGGCTAGTATCCATCACGTCCTGGAAGAGTTGCATCATCTGCTGAATATCTTCCTTGCGACACTCGTCCTCCTCGAAGGTCTTGAGCTCTTGCTCTGCTAGAGCAATCTCATAGGGGCGAAGTGTCTTTACCTTCTCTCTGAGGATGGCACGAGCATCATCGAGGGAGAGATCTCCACTCATGTAGCGTTCTTTTGTATCGAGGACGATACGTAGCTTATCCATGTTTACCTCTGGGAGGTGCTTCTGCATTTCCATATGGGAGTCTTCTGTTAGTTCCTACGATTTATTAAGTAGACATAGAATTCACTGTCTACTAAGGCTTCGATACCAATCATCGCCTCACCTGGGAATTGTAGCAGGGTACCCGGGGTAAGCTTGTGGGTTTCGTTACTGTCGAGGGTCGTTATCACCTCACCCTTCACTACGGAGAAGAATACATCTTGCCCGACATGGTCGTGAGGACGTACCTTTTTCCCTTGGGGTAGATCTACATGTACGACCATGAGTTCCTCTTGCTCTGCGACGAGACCAAATTCATTAATCTCTGTTCCTATCATTGTTTGTGTCTGCTTGATGTTTGTTTGTTGAGCAAATCTATCTCTATGGAGGCAGTGGGTGGAGAAAGGCCAGCCCACGTGCCCCGATGCATCCTCTTGCTCGTAAGGATACACAGCGATAGAACAATGTCTCTGGATCAATCGTTCACGTAGAAGTTGTTATTGCTTGATCTCAGAGAGGCTGGAGAGTTGCTTACGTAGCTGATGTACCTCATTCTCAAGATGAGTAATCTGCTCATCTTGGGCTCGGATGGTCTGCTGGTAGGAGTTCAGCTCCTCAGTCTCAATGCTACTAGGTGCTTGCTCTTCCACTCGAAGGAGAAGGTCACTGAGGACGTTCATGTAGTTATTGAACGCATCATAAGGTGAGCTGTAGGGGCTAAATGGATGTCCTCCCCAATTGACCGTATTCATATAATAGAAGTGATCTGCACTTTGCAGGTATAGCCAATCCTGTAGGAGGCGTCGATCCTCGAGGGCATGCACACGCTCCCCCCAGGCACGTAGCTTTTCGATTGCGCCCTGCTGTAGGATGTTTCCGTTCCATTCGTTTGTGCTCTTCTCCTCTCCAGCCCAGCTGATAGGGTAGGCCACAGAGAGCGCACCAACGCTCTTCTCTTCATCTAGAAGTCTAGATGGAGTAGTAAAACTCACCTCATAGTTGCCTGCTAGGGCAGGTAAAGCACGGAAGAACTCAAATATCCCTGTCTCTGGGCGGTTCATCACACCTAGGACTTCGTAGTTCATATAGAGACAAACGAAGTCTTCCCCTTCGGGTAACCATTTTACTCGTCCAAGGAGCTTATCAGCTGTGACTGGGTACTCTGCTGAGGCATAGTTGGAGAAGTGTGAGGTGATTAACTCTGTGAGATTTGCGTTGCGCAGTAGGAGGGTGGTTTTAGGGCTAACCGCAGAGGTGTAGAGGTAATTGGGGCTCTTCCATCCCAACACATGCTTAGCTCCCTCGGTGATGATGCCTTCGTAGCCGAGGGCAGAGAGCTCCAGAGCAATATCATCCGAATAGATGAGCTCGGTATTGCAAAAGACGCGAGAGGGACTGACCCCAAATAGCTCTCGGAGCTTAGTCTGCTGCATCCGTACCTGATTGCGAAACTCTACGCTATCGTAGAGCGAGGAGATGGAGTGGGCATAGCTCTCGGCAAGGAGCTCCACTCGTCCCGTAGCTACGAGCTCCTTGAAGCTATCGATTAGCTCGGGCTTGTAGTACTCCATCTGCTCAATTGCTAAGCCAGAGAGTGAGAAACTTACTGAGAAATCAGGGTAGGCCTTGAGTAACTCGAGGAGCATACGATTAGCGGGAAGGTAGCAGGTATCGGCAATGCGCTCGAAGACCTCTTCATTCAGGTAATCATCCGAATAATAATGCGAATTCCCAATGTCGAAGAAGCGGTAACGCCTCAAGCGGTAGGGCTGATGTATCTGGAAGCAAAGACAAATCTTTTTCATGAGGGGAATGAGTATAGTGGAGTTGTGACTTAGCGTGTATATCGGTCGTAGATGGCGCGTACCTTACGTCCAGCTGCCTCCCATGTAATGCTATTGACTTCCTTTAGGCCTTCTTCCTTCAGGAAGGTATGCATCTCGGGGTATGTAATTAAAGCATAGATGGCATCTGCCATAGCATCAATGTCCCAGTAGTCTACCTTCACAGCATAGCTTAGTATCTCTGCACAACCAGACTGATAGGAGATGATTGAGGGAACACCGCACTGCATCGCCTCCAGAGGAGATATGCCGAAGGGCTCTGAGACAGAGGGCATGACGTAGACATCGCTTGACTTAAACACTTCGTAGACTTGCTGGCCTTTCATAAAGCCCGTGAAGTGGAAGCGATCGGAGATATTCCTCTCTGCTGCCAGACGGATCATGGCATCCATCATATCGCCACTACCAGCCATGATGAAGCGCACATCCTTCGTTCGCTCTAGTACTTTAGCAGCAGCTTCAACGAAGTATTCACACCCCTTTTGCATCGTGATGCGTCCGAGGAAGGTCACGACCTTGTCCTTGACACCTCGCCGATCGGGTAGGGCGAGTATGGATGGAGCAAGCGGAGTAACTGCATTATGTACAGTGGTGACTTTAGCAGGGTCTTGGTGGTACTTATCGATTACTGTTCGGCGGGTAAGGTCGCTCACGGTAATGATGTGATCAGCCTGATTCATCCCGTCCATCTCGATACCAAAGACCGTTGGGTTTACATTACCCCTACTACGGTCAAAGTCGGTGGCGTGTACATGTACGATGAGAGGCTTCCCCGTCACTTGTTTGGCGTGGATACCCGCAGGATAGGTCAGCCAGTCGTGGGAGTGGATGATATCTACTTGTTCGGCACGTGCGATTACACCTGCTACGATGGAGTAGTTGTTGATCTCCTCCAGAAGGTTATCGGGATACTTGCCCGAGAACTCAAAGCAGCCAAGGTCATTCGTCCCACGGTAGGAGAAGTCAGCATAGATATGATCCCTCAGATGGTAGTACATCTCTGGGCTCATTTTGCCAGAGAGACGCTCTCCTACGTACTCATAGGGTACATCTCGGTAGACTATGGGGGTATCACCTGCACCAATGATACGCAGGAAGCTCGTGTCCTCATCACCTGAAGGGCGAGGTATGACAAAGGTAATGTCCATATCCCCTTGAGCTGCCATGCCCTGTGTCAGACCGTAGCTGGCAGTACCTAGACCGCCTAGTATGTGGGGAGGGAACTCCCATCCAAACATTAACGCTTTCATTCGTACCTAATAATCGGCAGTGTCTGTGTATCGTATTCTCTCTTGGCTTCCTCGAGGAGCTTGAGCGAACGCAGTATCTCTCCTACGCTCATAGCAAAGGAGATAGCTCCTCGCCCCTTGAAGGGTGGGTTCCCATCAAATAGCTCACTGATTGTCCCCACGCCATGCTCCTGTAGCTCCTCCTCCATCCCGATGAGTGTCCTCTCAACGAAGGAGATAGCCCCTTGCCCATAGAGCTTGAGGTAAGCCTCGAAGTATGAGCCTAAGAGCCACGGCCATACAGAGCCATTGTAGTAGGCTTGCTCTCTTTGTAGCTGGGTGCCATGGCACTGTGGCTGGTAGCCATCACTCTTGGGGCTTAGGGAGCGAAGACCCTTAGGCGTACGTAGCTCTCGTGTGATAATCTCCACCACAGAGCGACGTAGCTGCTTGGAGAGGGGCGAGTAGGGGAGTGAAGCGGCAAAGATCATATTAGGTCGCACACTCCAGTCCTGCCGTGTATGAGGAGAAATGTAGTCAAAGAGATAGCCATGCTCATTGACGAAGACGTGGTTGAAGCTCTCCTTTACCTGCTCTAAAAGTTTGTCCAGTGTCTCATCCCACCTAGAGGGCATGACCTCCCTATAGAAGCAGAGGGCATTGTACCAGAGGGCATTCACCTCCACGAGATAACCCTCTCTGCGCACTACTGCTCGCCCACCTATCTTGGCATCCATCCAAGAGAGGGGCTTCCCATCTCCTATGATGAGGCAGAGACCCGTCTCATCGATACGTAGGTTGGGGTGTACGTTGCGTAGGTAGTAATGGATTAGTTCGTCTAGGAATGAGCCGTAGCGACTGACCATATCCTCGTTACCCGCATAGTGGGCATATTGTTGCAGCGTCCAGATTGCCCAGAGACCGACGTCGGGTTCGTTGATGCCTTGTATCTCCTTTGACACTCCTACTTGGTTCATGAAGGCTCGGGTATCGGGGATGACAGTATCCATGATGCGGTAGAACCGCTCAGGGGCATCGGCGTAGATAGTACAGCCTGGCAGAGCAATGAAGAGGTCCCTTGCCCTCACTCCGAACCAAGGGTAACCAGCGAGGAGGTAACCACGGGTTGCGTCGGGACGGTAATAGAATTGTAAGGCTGAGTTTAAGAGGCAACTACGGAAGTCCTCCCTCGGGGTGCGCATAGCAAGCTCCTCCTCGAAGAGAGGGGCAAGGCTCTCTGGTGCTACTTCATCTAGCCCTGCGGAGAAGTACACGGTCTCTCCAACGGCTATATCTACGTCGAAGTAGCCAGGCACGTAGAGGTCCTCAGTGTACTCGTAGCCTCGCTCTCGCTCCTTGATGTACTCTATCCGTTCGTTCCAGGTAGGGGCACTGACGTATTGATGCTCCTTCGAGAGCTGAAGGTGTAGGGTAGGGTAGCCCTCGTAGAGACAGAAGCTCACCCCTGACTTGACCTCTTGATAGGCTTCATTGATCGAGGCATTCTGATGAGTGAGTATCTTGACGTCTCGGAAGGCTAAAAAGGGGGAGAGTCGTAGGGTCGTCTGGCTATGTGCCTCCAGGAGGGTATAGCGAAGTAGCGCACGATTGACGTAGTGGCAGAAGATAAACTCCTTCCGCAAGACTACGCCCCCCACACGGTAGGTCGTCGAGGAGGCTACGTCTACATTATACTCACGGATATACTTATGCCCCTTAGGTGAAAAGATGTCTCCTTCGTACTCATGTATCCCGACATTGAAGGGCACTCCATGCTGTATGATTGTTAGGTCTAGGCTGGAGAGCAGGACATGGTTATTGGGGCTCAGAGAGGGGATTGGTATGACCAGCACACCATGGTATTTGCGTGTGTTACAGCCGACGATGCTGGAGCAGCAGTAAGCTCCTTTACGGTTCGTGCGGATGTACTCACGCTGGGTAGACTCATCGAGGTTTGCCATGAGTCGGCGGTCGAACTTGAGGTAACTCATGCTTTGTCTATGTAGTGTACCTACACTGCCTCTTCTGGGAAAGAGGTCAGATGGGTAGAGTTTGAGCTGCTTATTGTCTACATATCTCAGGCTATTGGTTTCCCTGGGGGGAGAGACCTAGGCCTAATTACCCTGCTAAGTTAGAAATTAAACCGAGGAATATCAAGATTTTCGTCTATTTCCTATAAGAGACTTCATTTAGCCCCTGTGTGGAGCGGGTTTTGGAGTCTCCCTAGGGGTTCCCCCGTAACCTCTAGGGAGGTACTGAGGATACCTACCTAGAGGTTCCCTCGGTACCTCCTACTAGGTTCCCTCAGTACCTATTTGGGGGATGATGGGTAGGTAGAAGGGAGAAGAAAGGTAATCTAGGGCAAGGGGAGTGGATATTAGGTAAAATGGATGGTGTGGCATCGGTTAGTGTAGAGTCGGAAGTCCTCTACCAAGGCATCTGGGAGATACCAAACTTATTTTCCTTCTCGTCTAAGTGAGCCTAGCTTAGGGGGAGCCAGAGGTATCTCTAGAAGTATAGGATAGATTTACCTAATCATGCCATGACCCCATTCTAGGTAGAGCTACCATGGTATAGTAGGGGATAGCTCCAGCGGGGAACTGGCGTAGAAAAGGCTATCTTTGTAGGGTAAATAGCTTCGTCACTACAGCGAATAACGGTAGTGCTTATTATGGTAAAACGTCTACGCCTCACCAGCATTGTGGCTCTCACGAGCCTCACTCTCCTGAGCATAGCCTCCCCTCTAAAGGCTCAGACACGGCTAGGGTTGCATCTAGGGCAATCTGAAGAGCTGTCTCTAGCCGTTGACGGGCGATTGACTTTTGAGTCTGCCCTTTTCCTACCCGAGAATAAGTCCAACTACCTCTGGGGGAAGAATGTGGCAGATGCTGAGCCCTTTCGTATGTCTCCAGGAGTGACAATCTCGCAGGCTCGTCTTGCACTTGTCACCAAATACCAGTCATGGACGGGGAGGATAGATGTGAACTTCGCTGGGCAGAAGGTACGCCTCAGTGACACCTATATCCGCTATGCCTATTCGGAGCGGGGGGATATCACGCTTGGTCATCTCTACGACCCGATTAGCATTGGACTGAATACCTCATCTCGCGATGTGTCGCTTATTATGCCTACGGTGGTTACCTTCCTTACACCCGTGGAACGCCACATTGGGATTACTTTGACGCAGTGGGGGGGAAGGTACTGGTTCTCAGGGGGAATGTACGCTGGGGGAATTGTCGGGACTGCAGCGGAGGTAAACCGCTATAGCGAGGGCTATGGTGTGGCTGCTCGTGTTGCATGGCTCCCCATTTGCTCTGAGGGAGATGTCTTGCACCTAGGAGTGTCAGCCAGCACACGTACACCAGAGCGTAGGCTTGACCCTACGGGAGGAATGCTCCTAGCTGCGCATGGTAGCTCCGCAGTAGATGAGAGGAGCTTTGTCCAAACGAAAATACCAAACGTACAGCGGTATGAGATCTTTGGCGCAGAGGTGGCTTACCGCAATACCAAGTTCTATGCGCAGGGGGAATTTCTCCTAACCAACGTTGGATATACCCCCGAGTCGCATGCTCGACGTCCAGAGGATATTGAGCGGGGGCTCTTTGTCTCTCCAGAGGCATATGAGAGGTTCTTTGGGGGTTACCTTACCACCAGCTATATGCTCCGTGGGGAGCAACGTGCCTATAATCGTAGATCGGCTACCTTTCGCAACACCGCCGATGAGATCCTCCCTGGGGGAAACCTCGAGCTGATAGCACGTCTAGGCTATCTAGATGCAGACCAAGGGGGGAGACTAGCAGAGGGTATAGCTGGGATTAATTGGTACCCCAACCCATATGTAGTGCTGGGTGCAAGCTACACCTACGGCAATATGGATGCACGTGCCAATGCTGGTGGCTACCTGCATAGCAAGGCCCTTGGCGAGGAAGGGCTACGCCTACATACCCTGCGATTGCGCGCTCAGTTTGTCTTTTAATACACTAGTGATTTCCCTACGATGTACTTGAAGTCGTCCATTCTCCTTTCTCTTAGCCTCTTCTTCCTTTCCCCCTTATCCTTGGGGGCGAAGGAGGTAAAGCCTAGGACTCCCGTAGCCTCAGAGACCCTGCTCAGGGATGCCCGAGAGGCTTACCTAGCCTACCGGTTCTCCGATGCACACACGCTCCTCGAGAAGTACGTCACTGCCCTCGGGCGACGCAAGCAGGCTATACCTGACTCGGTGCGCCTATTACAGGCGAGAGTGCAGCGTGCTGAGCGTATGTATCAGCGTGCCGAAGACCTAACCTTCGAGTCTCGGTATATGGTAGCCAAGAAGGAATGGCTTCAGAAGATCAATGAGCTAAGGAATCGTTTAATTCCCGAGGAGGGGGTGCTCAAGGGCGATAGCCTCATGAGGCAAACCTCCTACCGAGATAAGTTGGGCCGTAATTGGATCCGCCCCTCTTCCTCGAGCCTAGAGTGGCTCTCTATGGTGGGCAAGAACTGGGAGGCACAGCCCATCGAGATGAAGGCGCTTAATAGTGGGGCAGAGCTTATATATCCTTACCTCCTAGAGGATGGGATGACTCTGCTCTTTGGGCGTATGTCGGATGATGGACTTGGGGGCTACGACCTCTACATGTCTCGCCTCACAGGGCAGGGGGATAGCTTCTATGAGCCAACCCTTCTAGGGATGCCCTACAACTCTCCCTACAATGACTACCTCTTGACTTACGACGAAGAGAAGGATGCTGGTTGGTTGGTGACAGATCGTTTCTGTCCCTCAGACTCGCTCTTCGTATACTACGCTAAGGGGAGACCTCCTTTCCTATCAGGTAAGAGCCGTGACGAGGTAGACTCGCTGAGTGCAGAGCAGGCTTTCCTGCGTGCAAGCCTCCGTGACCTACCCTCAAGAGATACGGATGAGGCTGTTGCCACACCCGAGGATGAAAAGTCTGGGGACTTCTACTTCCTGCTTCAAGGAAATCGTGTTTATCGCTACTGGTCAGACTTTTCCTCTAAAGAGGCCGTAGAGGCTTTCCGTAAGGCAGAGGAGCAGAGGCTCGCACTAGAGAAGAAGCAAGAGTCTCTTGCCCATCTACGTCTCCAGTGGCAACAAACGACTGAGGAGAGACGAAAAGACCTACGCGAAACGATCCTCATGACTGAGACCCAGCTCGCATCAGAAGCTGAGAAGCTGAAAGCCCTATACGATGCCGTGCGTAAGCTCGAAGGTGTACACTAATAAGATCCCTCTTGGAAACATTTAACCATATCATCAACCCCGATATTGCCCTCTCGGCATGGATAGCACTGGCTGTTAGCGGCTTGCTTCTCATCCTTTCGGGCTTTATGTCCTCATCCGAGGTCGCATTCTTCTCGCTCTCTCCCTCGGATATTGATGCGATTAAGGAGGAGGAAGACCCAGCAGACCCAGCCCTCCTTGACCTGTTGAAGGACACGGAGAGGCTCCTAGCAACCATCCTCATTGGCAATAATCTCGTCAATGTGGCAATCGTCATCCTCACGGGCTATGCCTTTAGCCTGATCTTCGACTTTTCCTCTGCTCCTGCTCTGGGCTTCATCGTGCAGACCGTCATCCTGACACTCCTGCTCTTGCTCTTCGGCGAAATCATCCCCAAGGTTTATGCTCAGGCGAGACCTCTTGCCTTTAGTCGCTTTTCCTCGGGGAAGATGCGCATTGTCTCTCGTCTCCTGTATCCCTTCTCGAGCTTCCTCATGCGCTCCACCAGCCTTGTGACACGTCGTATGCAACCTCGGAAGTACGATCTCTCGGTAGATGAGCTCTCGCAGGCTGTAGATCTGCTCGAGGGACACGAGCCCGAGGAGAAGGAGCTCTTCGAGGAAATCATCAACTTCCACCACAAGACAGCCTCTGAGATTATGGTGCCTCGTGTCGATATGACCGACATAGATATATCGTGGGATTTCCACCGTATGCTCTCTTTCGCTGTCGAGTGTGGCTACTCGCGCATCCCCGTTTATGAGGGCTCTGAGGACAACATCAAGGGTATCCTCTATCTGAAGGACCTCATTCCGCACAAGAGCAAGGACGCTGATTTTGATTGGCGAGGCTTGATCCGAGAGGCATACTTCATCCCTGAGAATAAGCCCCTCGATGACCTCTTGGAGGAATTCCGCAGTACAAAGAAGCACATCGCCGTGGTCGTGGACGAATATGGTGGTACAAGTGGCATCGTAACAATGGAAGATCTGCTGGAGGAGATTGTCGGTGAAATCACGGACGAATATGATGAGGACGAACTGCCCTACAAACGTTTGCCTGACGGGAGCTATCTCTTCGAGGGAGGTACGCCTCTGACCGATGTCCTGCGCGCCCTCGACCTAGAGCCTGGTACGTTTGGCAAGAGCGAAGACCAAGTAGATACTCTCGGTGGCCTTGTGCTGGAGCTGAAGCAAGACCTCCCACGTAAGGGTGATGTCGTTAGGACGGAGGGTTGGCAGTTTCGTGTCACTTCACTGGAGAAGTTTCGTATCACCGAAGTGCAAATCATTCCTCCACCAGCATCTGATGTTGCCTCAAGCTAGCAGTGTACAGATAGAGCAAGTAGAAGGGCTACCCGATGGGATAGCCCTTTATCTCTGTCGCTTCGTCTCCGAGGGAGGGGAAGAACGGCTAAGCAAGGGAAGGAGGGAACAGCTGGATAGAGGACGGGAGCTCGTCCTTCACCTCATCCAAGAGGCTCTGTCCCTGCCTTCCCCGCCCGAACTGGCACATCATCCTTCGGGGGCTCCATTCCTTCCACAGCACCCAGAGAAGAGTATCAGCATCAGCCATGCAGCGGGCGTGGTGGCAGTCCTCCTTGCCCCAAGCGCATATCGTCTTGGTGTTGATGTTGAGCGAAGGCGCCCCCAGCTCCTCCGAGTGCAGACAAAGTACCTCCATGATGACGAGCTTCCCATGCTCCTCCCCTGTATTCCCGAAGAACTAACGGCTTTGACGCTCCTTTGGTCTGCTAAGGAAGCCCTTTTCAAGCTCCTCCAGCCCCCTTCGCAGTCGCTTCTTGATTTCCACCTAAAGGATTTCTCTCTTCTTCCCTCTGCGTCAGGACGTATTGGCCTGTTTCCCTCTGCTCCCCATCCAGCTCTTCGCTCTAGTGGCGACCCCTCTCTTGCTGTGCCTGCTCAGCCTTCTTCCTCGGACTTTCGCCCCATCTCTTCGGGCTTACTTACTTTTGAAGCGTCTTTCTCCTCTTCTCGCTTCGTCCCTCTCTCATTCTCTCTCTACGATGATTTTCTCCTTACCTACTGCTGGACGCGAGAGTAGGGGATAGGTGTGTGAAACACATAGTATTGTCATGAGCTGGTAGTCGAGAGGGGGGCTGTGCTTGGGTTGCTTTCTGTCGCTCTTTCATATCTCCCTTACCTCCTTCTTGTTTTACCTCTTCATGTAGGCTCATAAACGACGCCCCCCAACCTGCTGTTGCAGGTTGGGGGCATCGTTTATGGCAAGAGGGGATCAGATCCCTATGCCGCCATCTGAAGGCGGAAACTTTAGTGTTGCCATTGTAGTAGTATAGAGCGTGAAATTTAGGTATATACTAAAATTTCTCTAGGTATATACATAAATAAATTTAGGTATATACATAAAATATATTTTGGGTAAGTTCTACTTTATGCTGTAACCATCCCCAAGGCTACATATTGAGACGCAGAGAAATGGTTAGAGACCAAGGCTTTGCCTACGATGCAGGGAGGTAAGCTCGAAGAGTAGAGTGTGATTATTTGTATTCGGGGCGGTACTTGTTCCCTTCTTCGTCCTCGAGGATACCAAGGTAGCTGGCATAGCGTGAGGGAGCAATAGAGCCTTGCTCTAAGGCTTCACGTACGGCACAGCCAGGCTCATGCGTATGCGTGCAGTTGTTGAAGCGACAGCTTTCGCTGATGCGGAAGAGTTCGGGGAAATAATGAGATACCTCTTGTCCCCTCATCTCAAGCGTACCGAAGCCTTTGATCCCAGGGGTGTCAATAAGGTAACCATCGGAGTGGGGGAGGGGAAGCATCTGAGAGAAGGTTGTGGTGTGCATCCCCTTGAAGTGGGCTAGCGAGATGTTGCCAGTCCTGAGCTCTGCTCCTGGTATGAGGCGATTGATCAAGGTGCTTTTCCCTACGCCCGAGTGCCCACTGAAGAGAGTTATCTGCCCTGATAGACGCTGTGTTAGCTCTGAGATTCCTTCACCTGTGGTAGCTGATACCTTATGACAGGGATAGCCTATCTGCGTATAGAGCTCAATCAGCCCATGCATATAGGCTGTGTCCTCAGGAGTATAAAGGTCTATCTTGTTAAATACAAGTTCTGTCGGGACACGATAGGCCTCGGCAGTAGCAAGGAAGCGGTCAATAAATGTCGTGCTGGTCTCGGGTGCGACCACTGTACAGACGAGGAAGGAGGCATCTAGGTTAGCTGCCAAGATGTGCGACTCCTTAGAGAGGTTTGCCGCACGGCGAATGATGTAGTTCCGACGGGGGAGAATATCACAGATGTAGTGGGCCTCCTCGTCTGCTTGCCCTTTACTCTGCTCAATGATGACGTGGTCGCCTACAACGATTGGATTTGTAGAGCGAATGCCACGTAGGCGTAGATTACCCTTGGCAAGGCATGGACGCTCTACACCATCCTCCGTGAGGACGATGTAGTGGCTCCCTGTATTCTTGATAACTAGCCCTGTCACTAGAGGGTACTCGGAGGGTCTGTGCTATAGCTAAAGGAAATCATCAGACCTTAGACGGTCATGATTTCCTTCTCCTTAGCTGCGAAGAGTTCGTCTACTCTCTTAATGTAGCGGTCGTGTAGCTTCTGTACATCAGCCTCGGCATCCTTAGCTACATCCTCGGGGGTATTATCAGCCTTGATACTCTTCTTGATAAGCTCATTGGTGTCACGGCGGGCGTTGCGGATACTGACCTTAGCCGTCTCTGCGTCAGCCTTTACTTGCTTAACGAGCTCTCTGCGGCGATCCTCTGTGAGAGGAGGAATACCTATGCGGACAACTTCACCATTATTCTCAGGGGTGATGCCAAGAGGAGAGTTGATGATGGCACGCTCTATATCTCGGATAATCCCCTTCTCCCAAGGTGTGATGACAATACTCTTAGCATCGGGGACAGTGACTGTACCTACCTGAGTGAGAGGAACGAGGCTACCGTAGTACTCGACCATAATCCCATCGAGAATCTTGACGTTTGCCTTCCCTGCTCGTACACGGGCAAGGGCTTCTTCTAAATGCTCAACGGTCTTCTCCATCTGTGCGCCTGCTTGCGCAATAAGGTCTTTTAGTTCGCTCATATCGTTTAGTTGTTTTGTTATTGCATGTAATATTTCTCGCTCTGATACCCTCAGCTAGAAGCCTACATAGGTGCCAATAGATTCCCCGCGAAGTACCCTCAAGAGATTACCAGGGGTATCCATATCGAAGACAATGATCGGGAGGTTATTCTCTCGGCACATCGTCGTAGCAGTCAGATCCATTACCTTCAGCCCTCTGTTGTATATCTCATCGTAGGTAATCCGGTCAAACTTAGTTGCCGTTGGATCTTTCTCTGGGTCTGCTGTGTAGATGCCATCCACACGCGTCCCTTTGAGCATCACATCTGCCTCCAGCTCAATGCCACGTAGGGACGAGCCTGTATCCGTTGTGAAGAAGGGGTTGCCTGTCCCCCCAGAGAGGATAACGACCTCGCCTGCCTCCAAGGCATCGATTGCACGACGCTTGGCATAGAATTCACCGATAGGCTCCATCCGTATGGCCGTCAGGACTCTATTCTTCACTCCACGAGCGGAGAGGGCAGAGCTAAGTGCTAAGCTATTGATCACGGTAGCAAGCATCCCCATTTGGTCGCCTTGCACCCGGTCAAAGCCCTGAGCTGCACCACTCAGACCGCGGAAGATATTGCCTCCACCGATGACAATCGCTACTTGGATCCCCATCTCTACGGTGGATTGTATATCCTGCGCATAGTCTCTGAGGCGGTCGGTATCTATACCATACTGCTTGGTACCCATTAGGGATTCGCCACTGAGCTTGAGTAGCACACGTCTGAAGCTATTCATTTCTTTTATACTTGTAGATTGTAGTGCAAAGAAACGACTTTTAGCCCAAATCTCTATGGAATAAGCTCTTCTCAAACCATCTTCTTGCCCCTTGTATATTGTACATGAAGTCATATTTGAGGAAGGCTATATGATAAAGAGTGGAGAGCAATGGGTTGAGGGGGAAGCTAGGGTTTCTATATCTATTTGATGTGTGTGGCTACTTTACAATATGTATTCCCGCATGTCAAGCACTAGTTTTAGAGGTGTTTGTAATGGAGGATAATAAGTTGATATAACTAGTTATAGCTTCTTTTTTTGAAGTATCTATCCTACTTATTTCCTAGTTTGTTTCTAGAGCTACAGGGTGGTGTTCTATGTAAACCACGGCCTAATCTCGGTCGCTAGGGAAGAGGGAAGGAAAAAGCTCTAGAGTCTCCTCGAGGAGACTCTAGAGCTTTCAGATGAATTCACTAGAGCTTTTACGTTATTACTCTAGAGGTTTTGAAAGAGAACTATAGATTATCCGTATAGATAATGTTACAGTGCTCTCCTTTCGCATCAATGCTAGCGTCTAGCGTAGGTATTCTCAAACGCAGATTGACTTACAGTCTTAGCTGCATTATCGCCTTTCTTGAGCTCGACCTCTAGCTTTGTTGGGTAGCCATGATTATCGTGGCCAGAGTAGATGTAGGTTGTCTCCTGCTTGGTGACAGACTCAACCTGTCCACTGACATTGTACTGGGTCTCTATGCTCTTCTCAAATGTAACGTCCCAGGCTGTTATATTCCTTATTTGCTACGTAGTTCTTTACCTCTCTTAGGCCTGTACGCTGATTACTCCCGTCAAGGATAGGACTAAAGTTCTTGGTACGCTCCTCGGCCACTCTACCATTGGCATCATAGCGATATCCATGAGAGAAGGAGGGGTAGTCTTCACGTCCGTTATGATGGTCTTGGATCTCAAATCCATTCTCGTAGCGATAGATAACGTTTGCATACTCCCTACGTCGCCCGTTCTCATAGACATACTCGACGGACTTTTTCTTTTTTCCATTCTCCCACGTATAGATTTTCTCACTTTGCAGGACAAGCTGGTTTGTTTGGATGTCGAAGTTATATCTCTCTTCCTTTGTGAGCTGCTCCCCAGTGTATATATACTTGAACTTGCGATCAATCCTATATACGGGAGGTACTGGACTGCCCCCAGAGGCGTTGACGTAGGATAGTGTCTCCGTAACTAGACCAGATCCATTGTAACTATGGGTCAAGTAGCTACTATGCTCGAACCGCTGGAAGCCTGTATTGTAGGTTAGGAACTGCTCCTTTACGGTCTTTCCCGAGGCGTCATAGGTGTAAATGGCCTACTTCTCGGGTATAGTACCCGTTTCATCGAAGTTGGTTTCCTGCTTGACCTGAAGGTATTCTGATGTAGGTGGTGTGGGAGCTTCATTCGACTTCGAGCGACAGCTTGAGAGCATCCCGAGAGATAGAACAGATAGTCCAAGGACTAAGGCGTTTGTTTTCTTCATTATACATTATACGTTCGTTGTTGGAGGATGAATAATAGCTTCTCCTTATCACTAGGAGAGTGACCAGTCTAAAGCTTATCTATCAAATTCACAATCGAAAGATACAAATATTTGTAACATAGTGAGCACTTATTGTAAAATAATCCCTCCTCCATACACAAGCAGAGTAATCTCTACTCGTGTGTGGAGGAGGGCTGGCTATGGTTTAGGTAATTGTTTCCCTCGCTATGGAGGGTTACCTTACTTATGTCTACCTAAAAGGCTGATGAGGTAGAGTTGCCTGCGAGGTAGAGAAGTTGTGGATTTACTCCGTAGGAAGCAACTCGAAGAGGTAATCCTCGGGCTGGGGTGTCTTGCGGTAGTTGATGTGCAACTTACCATCTTTGAGTCCCCAGATGTAGGCAAGAGCTTCCTCTGAATTTTGCAAGGCAAAGACCCCAGCTTCATTGCGATGTAGCGTAAAGCTATCCCGAGATTTATCGGTAGCTTTGGTGAGCTTGAGGGATGAGGTCAAGACTTGCTGGTCCTGAGCGTTCGTTAGGACGTAGCGCCCCGTCTCTTGATCGAAATCTATGAGCCAAACTTGACGCTGAGGATTGATGGTATCGGCCTTAGCAATCAGCTGGACTCCTGCTGAGCTATTCGTGAGGTAAGCACCCTTGACCTTAACGTAATACTTACCGCTTTCAACTAGTGGAGCAGGGAGCTTATCTACTTGGTACGTGTATGCCTTACGATAGCGTGCATAGAGCTGTCGCTTGAGCCAAGAGAGGAAGGGTGCGACTACTTGGCTTGCAGGTTTGGGGTAAGGGGCATTGAGAGACCCCTTGAAGTCCCGAGAGCGGATAGCAGATTGCTCTACCTCTACATCACGAAGTGCATCATATAGCTTCATGAAGGAGGAATAGTTCCCTTGCTCTAGTTCTTCTTGCATCTTCAGGAGGGCTTGTCCCTGCATAGACATGAAATAGTAGACCTGTAACCAAGGAAGTAGTTCCTCGGTGAGAGCAGGACTATCATGGTAACTGGCCATAACCGTTAGTGCATCGTTTCCCATGAGGGCGAAGCGGTTACTTAGCTTCAGTCGCAGAGTACTTGGGACAGATCCTGATTTCAGATAGGCTTCTTTGAACTGGCTAATGTAGGGAACGAAATCTCGAGACTCTCCGGGGATACGGAAGCGATGACCATTGGCTCCTGGATCAATATTATCCTGAGCAAAGCGACGAAATTCTTCTACGGCTTGCGGATAAAGCTCCTTGGTTATACCTTCCCAGGCACGATCAGCATCATAGGCTTTCATATTCCAAAGGTAGTCTGCTACGCTAAAGATGGCGATTTTGGACGCCTCTGCATACTCCATTGGGTTGGCTACAAAGCCACCGAGTAGAGGTGCAAGATCCGTGGCATTACCCTTCATTGGTCCGAGAAGTAAATGATCTACAGCAAAGTCTGTCACGGGATAGTTGAGCCAGACATAACCCTTACGACGGATACGTCCGTTTACGTACTCCATCGTCTCTCGGTCAATCATCGTGACGACTGTTTTGCCGGTCCACATGATCTCAATCTTGGGGTGCATCTTTGTGCCGAGGATGTCTAGGTAGTTACCCTTTGCCCAAGCTTGGTTGTATTGCGTGGGACAGAGGATAAGAGAGCTGACCTGCATACCTGTCTTTTGGAAGTGTTCGTAGAGGTAGTTCATGAGGTCTGCTTGATGCCCGGCAGATTCGTCATCAGCACTAATATCATCGAAGAAGACCGCGAAGGAGCGTACACCTAGGTGGTACATATCTTCGCACTTTCGTACAACAGCATCACGATCAGCTTGCGTCCATTTGATGTCTAGACCAGGGTGAATAGCCCAGACGAAGCGTACACCACGACTATGTGCCTCTGAAACAAGCTGACCGATGCGTTGACGCTCTTCGCTGGGATAGAGCTCACGCCACTTCTCTCTATGATAGGGATCATCCTTAGGTCCATATATATAGGTATTGAGCTTCGTGCGTCCATAGAACCTGAACTGCTCAATACGATCACGATGGCTGTACGGGTTACCATAGAAGCCTTCGACTACACCGCGCAGAGCTACATCAGGGCTGTCGGTGATGGTGCAGCTTGGGAGGATACGCTCTTCGGAGAGCAGCTGTCGGAGCGTTTGGAGTCCGTAGTACAAGCCGATGGAGTCTGTCCCTACGAGAATGGTCTTCTTGCTATCAAATTGAAGGTAGTAGCTCTCGGCCTGATTAGGCACCTTCGATGTATAGGCACGAAGGGAGGCTTCTCCACGTAGCCCTAGCTGCACACGTGCCTTCGTGAACAATTCTTGCTGGGCGTGTATCTGGGGTAGGGTGAGGGTATCAAGGACTTTGCCTAAATGAAGCTGTGCGGGACTAAGTGCTTGGATCTTCTTCCCAAGCTCTACCTTGTGTGGCTGTGGATAGAGCTCAGGCAGTCTCTGTGCTGATAGGGTAAGGGATCCAAGGATAAATAGGGTAGAGAATGTCAGGGTGCGTGTCATCAATAAGAGAATGTATGCAGAGAAAATAGATGATTAGTACAGGAAGCCGAAGAGCCATATAGGAATGGTCTTGTCACGGCTTAGGTCACCATACTCCAGCACGTAGTATCGGTCACTTCGATAGCGGCCACTCAGCTCTGCTTCGATCTGTAGCGGGTACTTCCCATCTATCTCGAAGAGGGCTAATGAGGAGCGAGATGCGATACGGAACTCATGGCCCTTGCTGAGCTGGTTAAAGACAAACGTCCGTAGGAGTTCAGAGCGATCTAGTGTCCCCTCTGCTAGCACGTTGTGTAGGTTGGGGTTGCCTAAATAGATCATGGCAGGCTTCTTTGAGTCGGTATCATCCACCTTGAAGACGGGGCGTAGTACCCGTGCGTCTGATAGGTAGCGGATGTAGTTCATGACCGTTGTACGAGAGGTCTCTATCTCGCCAGCTAGCTGAGAGACATTGAGCATCGAGAGGGGGGGCTGCTGGGCTATTAGGTAGATGAGCTTACGGAGTTTATGAAGTAGACGTTGCTCAAGTTGCTTGATGAAGAGCAGGTCAACCTCGAGCGTCATGTTTAGCGTCTTGAGAAGATTCTCTGAGTACAGTCGTGGCTCTAGATGAAAGGGATAATAGCCGTACTCAAGGTACCGATCCATCCAGAGGGCAGGGTTGACAGAGCGGGTAATCTCTGTGACAACCTCTGATGTGCGAGTCATGATATCGTCAAGTGTCAGTGTAGGCAAGACAATCCCATTATCAAGGTGTATGAATTCCCTCAGCGAAAAACCAGCGAGGTGATACACCGAAGCAATGGCTGCCAGCTCAGGATCCTCCTCATTGAGGTTCATTACAGCTGATGCCGTGAAGACAATTTGTAGTGTAGGGTAGAGGTGATAGCACTGCTTGAACTCTTCGTTCCAGTTCGGATACTTAAAGACTTGATCCAAGAGCAGTGTTCGCCCTCCACTACGCACAAACTCTCCAGCAAAGTCTACAAGCGAATGGACGGTAAAGCTAAACTGGTTAAGGTTAATGTATAGGCACTCGGGAGAGGTGGGTGCAAAGTGCCTGCGAGCATAGTCTAGCAAGAACGTCGTCTTCCCTACACCACGTGAGCCCTTAATACCGATGATCCGCTCTTCCCAATTAATCTCATCCATCAGCCTGCGCTGAAGTCCTGTACGACCATGCCGAAGCAGGTATGTATGTGTGCGGTGTAGGTAGTCCACTTACTTGTCCTATGCTAATCTATGTTATATCCCTTGGTAGAGCCTCTGCCACTTACAGCAGGATGGCTTCATCCCTAATAGGGCAAAGGTAAGCCTTTCTCTATTAATTCTTAACTATGACTTTATAGATAAGGTAGGGGGCGCATAATGATTTTTAGGGATACATCAAGAGACTGACTATCAGTGATGGATGCTCTTCATTGCTGTATCTCCTGTGCGTTATCCTCCAAACACTAAGGCTGACTATCCGTAGTTGTATTTATCGTATGTTATTCTAAAGATATAAGTCGAATTAGGACGTATTGTAATGTGCTATATTAGTGTTGTTTGCAGTGGGGGATGACGAGTTACCATAAGTCGTCTCAGAGACTTACCATAACTCTCTCCAACGACTTACCACAACTCATTTGAGCGACTTACCATAAGTCGTTTTAGTGAGTTACCATAACTCGTAGTAGGCTCTTTTGTTACACATGTCAAGTGCTTGTTCGTGAACGTATTATATTGGAGTTGATAGATAGGGGAAGAGAGGTAACTCAACAATAGGTCGTATGACAAGGATAAGGCACATATGAGACAAACAACAGGCAGATAATCAAACTTAATATTTGGAGGATAACGCATAGCAGAAGCAACAATCCAAGAATAGCTCATTCTCCAGCGTCCTTATATAGCCTCCAATAGTTATTAGAGAGAAGACCAAGCAGAGAGCCATAGAGAGAATGGACAAATACATTCCCTCTAACACTAGATTTATCAGAAAGTTAGGATGAACAAATAGTAATGGGGGAATATGCGATAGCCTTCATTCTAATAATAATGTCACTCTTTCCTGTAACGAATTAAACATAACGCTTCTAACTTTTTAAGTGGTTGCTCATGAAGGTTTTATCGGATGTTAAACCGTGCAGAGGGCTATAGCTAGGGGCTTGGTGAAAAAGCCGTACTTTTGCCCTCATGACAGATGTAGTAATCATTGGTGCTGGGCTGACAGGGTTGTCTACAGCGTATCAACTGATACAGAGTGGCCAGACTCGAGTGCATATCCTTGAGAGACAGCCTCGCATCGGTGGTGTTATTCATAGCCATTGTGAGGATGGGTTTATCTATGAGAGCGGCCCGACAACAGGAGTAATTGGGAGTATCGAGTTGGCTGAGCTACTTGGGGCGTTCCCTGATATCGTACAGATGGCTGAGCCCTCTGCAAAGAGACGACTAATACTGAAGGATGGATGTTTCTATCCACTTCCTTCGGGTGGGAAGTCTGGCGTGAAGACTCCGCTCATCACTCTGTGGGATAAGCTACGCTTGCTCGGAGAGCCCTTCCGAAAGAGAGGTATAAATCCTGATGAGACCATTGCTGAGCTTGTTGTGCGACGCCTAGGGAGGAGCTACTTAGACTATGCGGTAGATCCCTTCATTGGTGGTATATACGCAGGTGATCCTAGGAAGTTAGTCACTCGCTATGCCATCCCTAAACTGTACGCCTTAGAGCAAAACTATGGCAGTTTCATACGAGGCGCTATGGCCAAGCGAAAAGAGCCAAAGCAACCTAAGGCAGAGCTTATCACTCGTGAAGTCTTCTCTACAAGAGGTGGGCTAAGTGAGCTTATCAGTCATTTAGCAACAGCTATCGGCCATGAACGTATTCATCTCTCTGCCTCAGACTGTACTCTAAAACCACGACCAGGTGGAGGATGGCAGGTTTATTATCATCAGGGAGAAGAGTTGCATGAGCTTGTGGCAAATCACGTCATCACCACTTGTCCTGCCCAGGAACTCACACAGCTCCTCCCCTTCCTCTCGGAGCAGGATCTAGCACCTATTGCCTCCCTACGATATGCTCCAGTAGTGCAGATTGCTTGGGGAATAAAACATGTTACACTCCCCCACTTCTATGCCTTTGGTGGGTTAGTACCTTCGCGAGAGGATAAGGAGCTTCTGGGGATTCTCAACCCTGGAGCTTGCTTCCCTGATCGTGCACCTCTCGGGGGATCGCTTCTATCGATATTCCTCGGGGGGATGCGTGCTCCCCAGCTGATTGATGCATCAGACGAAGAGCTTATAGAGCTGGCTACAGATCGTCTTTATTCCTATCTAGGCATCACACAACGTCCTGATCTATTGCGGCTCTTCCGCCATCGCTACGCCATCCCTCAGTATGAGGCTTCATCAGAAGCAAGGCTAGAGCGAATAGGTCATCTGGAAGCGAACTACCCCGGGCTACATCTAGCTGGTGCAGTGCGTGATGGTATAGGTATATCAGATCGTGTAAGGCAAGCAAAGATCCTCGCTGACGAACTCTATACAACACGCTAGCACTATGTCTCATCCCCACTACTCTGAGCGAACGGCAAAGATCCTCCAGATTACCTTGCTGGGAAGTGTTTCTAATGCTCTTCTGGTTGGGTTAAAGCTCTTCATTGGAGTTTTCGGGCACAGTAGTGCGATGATTGCTGAGGCTATTAATTCTCTCTCGGACTTCGTTGCTGACCTCATTGCCCTTATCTTTATCCGTATCTCAGGTAAACCTCAGGATAAGGATCACCATTATGGACATGGTAAGTATGAGACGCTCGCCTCTGTCGTGATGGCTGTGGTGATGATGGGGGTGGGAGGACTACTATTCTATCACAGCATAGACAAGGTTTATGGTATCGTTGTAAGGGGAAGTCACCTTCCCTCGCCTAGCTATCTAGCATTGGTAATAGCTGTAATCTCTCTCATTACGAAGGGGCTACTCTACCGATATACATCCCGTTGGGCTACGATACTCAAAAGTTCAGCATTAAGAGCGAAAGCGATGGATCATCGAGGGGATATGCTCACACTAGTAGCCGTACTCTTAGGTATTGCTGGGGCAATCTTCTTGGGGGACGGTTGGCTTTTCTTAGAGCCACTGGCCGCAGCCATCGTAAGCCTCTTCATACTGCATATGGGATGGGGTATCCTGCGCCCAGCCTTTAACGAGTTAACAGAAGAATCCCTCCCTCCTGAAGTGGAGCAAGAGATACGCCAGATCGTCTGTACTACAGCTCGTGTCGAGGGGATTGGTAAGCTCCACACCCGAAGTATAGGTGAACGCTATGCTATTGAGTTGGATATCCTTGTAGACGGACAAATCACCGTGACAGAGGCGCATGATGTGACACATATTATCGAGATTACACTACGAGAGCGGTTCGGAGCTACGACTCATATTGCCATACATGTAGAGCCCGTTGATTACTCGCACCACCAATGTATCAGGGAGTGTCATAATGAAGAGTAGAGAGTACCCCCTTCGCAACAAAGGATGGCGTTTTAGATACAAAAGCAGACACCTGTTAATATGGATGGAAAGATGATTATCGAGGAAATGAAGATCGAGCTTAGCGATATGCACTTCTATGCCTATCATGGTGTGCTGGATCAAGAGCGTAAGGTTGGGAATCACTTTACTTTGCAGCTCACTGCTTGGACACAAGTAGAGAAAAGTTTAGAGACAGATCTACTTGAGGACACGATTAGCTACGCAGATATTTATGAGACCATAGCAGAGGAGATGGCACATCCATCCCAGCTACTAGAGCATGTGGTTGGGAGGATTAGTAAGCGCCTTTATACAGAGTACCCTCGCCTCTTGCGCCTCTCCCTAACCCTCACCAAAGACAATCCTCCCTTCCCAGGTGATGTGACTTCAGCTTCCTTTACCCTCCTCTCTCGGAGGGATGGTTAAGTAATACCACCCCATTAGCATTAGGAAATAACAATCCCCCTATGAGTAAGCTGTACTCGTAGGGGGATGTTGCCTATTTATGGTGGTGTCTTGTTATGCATAAGAGAAGCTATTGGGCTTTGAGACCTAACCTCCTCAAAGGCTTCTCTTATGTCGTTTTACTTTCTTTTGTGCCCAGTCATAGTGGCTGGAAAGGGAAGAGATAAAGTAACTGGCAAGTGTTGCTGTCCTATTCCAAGGGAAATACCCCTTGATGAAGAGTTCGTCCTCGTTAAAACGTTTCGCTAGCTCAAGGGTTTGCTGATGACTTGTCCTAAGCAGGGTCTTTGACAGCTTTAGAGGAATAGATTGAGCTGCTTCCTGAATACGTAGGTTCATCTCTGGATATGTACGCCAATTGTAAGGCTCAGGAAGAAAACTCGCAGGCTCTCCCTGTAGGTTCTTTTGAACCCACTCTAATAGAAGGTTGTGCCAAGCATTCAGGTGGATCAGCACATCACGGATGGTGCGATCTCGATCCTCGAACGTAAAAGTCCGCTCTTGCTCCTCTTCGCTCATTGAGTCAATCTGGGTAAAGAGGGCGTTTAGATGAACTTCCGCAAGGGTGAGTAGCTCTTCTTTGCTTGTAGGACGTGCCATGTCTTACATTACTCAATCAATGGGACAAAGGCTTCACAGTGCTTCGTTGGGATAAACTCAATGATTTGATAGCTGGCAATCCCATGCTGAAAGAATGGATCTCGCTGAACAACTTCTTCCACCTCTTCTTTGCGTGAAGCGCGAGCAAGAATTACCCCACCGATTCGTGGTTCTTGTCTCCCAGAGGCAATAAAACATCCAGAGGCATAATGCTCATCCAGATATGCTCTGTGCTGGGCTAAATGCGCCTCCACTACTGTGAGATCTTTCTGGTAAGTCAATATGATGATAAACATACGTTACTTATTGTCCTGTTTCTTCCTATTCACAAGAAATACTATGACTATCTCACCTTGATCACTTAGTGTTGAGTGCGCCAATCAGTTCAGATATATTGGAAAAACCATGGCGAAGCATGTAGTTCTCTATGCCCTCAACAATCTGAATGGTGGCAGTAGGGTCTACAAAATTATAAGTGCCAACCTCGATGGCCGTCGCTCCTGCTAGTAAGAATTCGATAGCATCCGTTGCTGTAGCGATACCACCCATCCCAATAATGGGTATGTTCACCACTTGTGCTGTTTGCCAAACCATACGTAGAGCAACGGGCTTTACAGCAGGACCAGAGAGCCCTCCCGTGATCGTTGAAAGAATGGGACGACGCTTCTCCGCATCAATTGCCATACCCAGTAGAGTATTAATCATAGAGATGGCGTCAGCTCCCTCAGACTCTACTGCACGAGCGATCTCGGTGATGTCGGTGACATTAGGTGAGAGCTTCACAATCAGGGTCTTGTCATATACGGCTCGCACTGCTCGCACAACCGAGGAGGCTCCAGCACAAGTGACCCCAAAAGCCATCCCCCCTTCCTTGACATTCGGACAGGAGATATTTAGCTCAATAGCGGGAATATGGGGCAGTGCATTTAGTCGCTCAGCTGTCGTGATGTAATCCTCAATCTGAGACCCACTGACATTGACTATGACAGCTGTATCATAGTTGGATATGGTTGGGTAAATATGTTCGATGAAGTAGTCTACCCCCTTATTCTGAAGTCCCACAGCATTGAGCATACCCGAGGGGGTTTCGGCCATCCTGGGGTACGGATTCCCTTCACGGTGATGTAGGGTCGTTCCTTTAACGACAATGCCTCCGAGGCGAGCAAAGTCAATGAAATCTGTGTACTCTGTCCCGTAGCCGAATGTACCCGATGCGGTCATCACGGGGTTCTTGATCATGAGGCCTCGGCCGATGTTTACTTGTGTCTGTAGCATGGCGTTTTATGAGTTCTTCTTAATAAGCCTTGAGTCAAAGACAGGGCCTTCGGTGCAAACGCATGTGTTCCCCTTGCCCTCGAGGTCCTCCACGCAACACAAGCAAGCCCCTATACCGCAAGCCATCGTATTTTCTAACGAGACCTCACAAGAAATCCCCCGCGCCTCAGCCACCTTCGCTACGGCGAGCATCATCACCTTGGGCCCACACGTATATATCTGATCGAAGGTGCCTTCGTGTAGGATTGGATGATCTGTTACTCGACCATGTACGCCTAGCTCACCGCTATCTGTCGTGTAATGTGTATTACCCAGTGTCTCAAAATAATCACGAAGCACGACATGCTCCTTTGTCCGCCCACCAAGGAGGATTGTTGGTCGTATCCCTCGCTCTGCAAAGCTCCGAGCAAGAAATAGCATGGGAGCTATCCCCACACCACCTCCGATAAGAAGAGGGTTTTTAATACCCTCTGTTGAGAAGGTATTCCCCAGAGGTAGAAGAAGGCTAAGCTCGCTGCCATCCCTCAGGTTTGTTAGTACTGACGTCCCTTGTCCTACACGCCCCACTAATAGCCATAGCTCACGCTGCTCAGCGAAGACACTACATATAGATATGGGACGACGGAGGAGGACATAGCCACCAGGTACCGCGACTTGAACAAACTGCCCTGGTGCCATCTCTGGGAAGATGCCCTCATGTAAAGGGAGGGTCAAGCGTAATAGATAGTTCCCTGCTCCTAGGTCTAGTGTGGAGAGGAGTGTAAAGCGAAGAGAGTACTTTTTCATCAATTCGGGGTATGAAAACTCAGGTGCAAAGATACTCAGATTATCACTTAGCTTCTTGACCTATTTTCTCCTGACTTCATACCCAGTCACAGCTAGTCCTCGCAGTGGAATGTCATAAAGCTATTGTCCGTGAAGAAGACCGTAATATGGTCTATTGTCTTAGCTTGTCTCTGCGCTAGCTCTGACTTTAGTCGGGTAATCTCTTCGCTCTGCGCTAGAAGGGTTGCTTGTAAAGCGTCTACGGTTTTGTCACTTGTCTCAGCTAGACCTATTGAGGCAAAGAGCCCACTTGATATAGACTCTTGATGTTCGGAAGTCTCGCCGAAGAGCAACTCGTTAGGACTAACGAGGTCTGGGTAATGCTCGATTACCTTATTTATTGTGGAGACATTGATCTGTTGCTTCTCGTTGAGTATTTGCGAAAGAGTTGCTTGGGGGATACCTGCACCAAGGGCAAAGTCCTTTGCACTTAATCCGCTTTGCTCTACGATCCTCTTGAGCCGCTTGGTAATCTCGTCCAAATTGAGAAATTCTGCCATAGTGTCATTGATTATCTGTATTCAAAATTACGAATTTAAAATCACACATCCGT